>SL_7KL_010_BRINEDRAFT_10001357_pt1 | contig 11760 bp, 10 predicted proteins | sample SodLak_010_BRINE_FD_10663 | JGI IMG/M metagenome (IMG submission 10663)
CAATTGATACCCGCTGAGGCACGCGCCATCCTCAATGATATCAGTATCTCTCGAAGTTGGAGCGCGAACAGCTACGTCCAATGTGCACACTCATTGCTTGAAAATATCTAGTGACGTTTAGTTCAGCAACTACTGTTTACCGCAGGGAGGGTGTCACCTCTTTACAACTGATTGGCACAGAGACAAGCGACCTCAGTCTCTATCTCACGTTTAATTGGTTCGAGTAACCAGCGTATGCTACTTTGAGAGCTCGAATCCAGCTTCTTCAACTGCATCAGGAATACTTCCAAATTCGTCTCGATACTCGAGAAAGCCGAAGTCCGTATACTCGTCTAAATCCTCTGCAGTAGGAATACGTCCAAGCTGTTGGACAGTACCTGTTAATTGGATCAGCATCTGTTGAGTGTTCCTCTCATTCTTGTCGCTTCTTTCAGCAGAAAAGCTCGATTCTTGCTGGGGGACAGATGTCCAATTAACACCGATATCTCCCTTAGAAATATTTTCAATGTTCTCAATAATTATCCAGGTGTTCTTCTTCAGTTTCTTTCGGTGTTGGAAGTACCCCCTCACTACCAAACTGCGCACACGAAGGGCAGACTTGAAGAGAGGAGTCAAGTTCAATAGTCCAGTACAGTAAATCCCGCTCAAACTGTCGATGGCAAACGTCACAGACTGTCGGGTCATCTGTTGGTTCATTGAACGTGAAGTCGTGAAAGAACTCACCCATTGACTCGTAGCACTGGCTTGCAGCAGTATACTTCCTGAGAGCTGCTTCGTGATTCCGCTGCTTGAATGCTCGGTCCCCTTCAGAGGCGTGTCCACGAGCTAAACTGACAAGTTCTCTGAATTCTCTAAGCCCGCCAGAGAGTTTTTGACTTCTTTGAAGTAAATAAACTCGCTGGAGCCGACGTTTAATTTCGGGTATGCGTTCAGGTACGTCCGTCTCCGCTTTCATGAGCGCTTGTTCGAGTGTTTCGATGGATTGTCTGTACGCCTTAGATATTAAATTCGGATCAACCTCAAGATGTGTTGAGTATGCTTCTTCTGCAATGAGTTCTGCCTCATCAAGAAGGTCGTCTACTTCCTGAGTTTGCTTCTCCTGTTCGACTTCAGAGATCGTAGAGAGAACATCTCTGTACTTGTTATCGAGAGACAACCGGTGAACAGGCAAAATCGATCTCGCCTGTTGGTAGTGCCAATTAGCACGTTCAAAACTCTTGATCGCAGTTTCGAAGTTGCCAACGCTACGGCTTTTCTCTCCCAATTCCTCCAACTCTTTACCCACCAGATGATGTGCTTCACCCCGGAACTCATCACTATTCTTGTACCCGAGTGGTTTCCATGCATGATCCACGCAAGAGGAACCTTCTACGTGGGTGATGACTTCGTTAATCGGTGCCTCGAATGAACACCCAAGCACTGGGCAAGGTGTCACCTCAGTCATTGGAGGCGTCTTGGCTGATAATATATTTTGTGACTCATTCTCAACCTCAAATTAGATGTCTTCAGGATTATAGTTTTCATGATGGATTCGGGTGTGTGACATCCTCCTAGGACTAAAGTCGTGGGCTTCCCACGCCTATTGCGCTGGCTTGGGAACTTATGTTTGCGACCCAACACGCGGATGGAAACTATCGCAACAACAAGCGTAGATACGGAATGTGGGCACTCAACCCATTCTATTACAGTGTTTGGGAACCGTTCGGCAATTCATCCCACGAGTAAAGGGTAGTAGGCGATAGCGCTGTACCAAATTTCGGTAGACGAGTAAGATTACGAGTGGACGATTGAGCAAGCGAGCATTGAATTGAGGCGACCAAGAGTTAGCAACAATAGACTAATTTTGCATTTCTATTAGCAACGATAGTTCATATTCTAAGACCACGGATTATCTGATTCACTGAATATAGGCTCTTTTCGGAGAACAGCATATTCGTTATTCCAGTCACCAAGATACTCATACCAGACATCGTCTAGTTCCGGAACTGGCCTCAACTTTTCGCACCCCCCAATCATCTTGAGGTGCTTTACTGCCTCTGTACGAGTCGTGAAGAGGCGTCTAGATCTTCTTGTTCTGGGGTTGTTCCCATCAACAATATATGCTAGCCAGTGACTCTGACTCCCGTAGTCAAGCAGTGTTTGGTTTCTCTGGTTTTCAACAGGCCGATGGAGTCGGACCCTGACGTGCATATTACTTCCACTTGTGTTGACAAATTCGAGTTCGCCAAAACGTAACAGGTCACCTATCGCGTTGCTAATCTCGTTACTGTCTGCATCAACGTTCTCAACAATCGTTGCACTAGATACTGCTCGTCCGTCAGGAGGCGATAATTCTTCTATGATCTTCCGGTATATTTTGTTAATTGAATGCCATGTGCCCGTCTCGTGTTCTGGTTTTTCTACGTCTGGTAGTGCAGTTAGTCCCGGTTCTATTACGTTCTGCCAACACCACGAACGATACCCTTCAGGATCATTGACCTTATACAGCGCTTGAGCGGCAGCGATTCCAATACGATGGTTTTCCTCTGGCTTGAGGGCATCTATAATCTCTTTTTTCGTTGCTTTCCCCTGGCCATGAATGAATTTATGGGCCGCTTCAACAGCGGCCACACAGTCAACACGAGGATGAGGGAATTCGACGTCGTTGAGAGCAGCCGTATTTTTTGAGTTATCGTCAGTCATTAATAAGTCGGTGATAATAGCTTCCCCAGGATTTGACACCCTCCACACGAGTAAATTCGTGGGATTCCCACGGCACCGCACCGCTGGGTTGGGATGTTTAAGATTTGTAGCCCCTTAAAAAGCGGCTACTGGCTGTGCCAACCAGCCGTTACTCCTATCCCGGTATGGGATTCGGAGATACTTTTGTTGATTCCACCCCGTGTTCCGGCACGGAAGGGGTGTCCTTTTGCTTGGAATCGGGAAATCCCGATATTGTCCGATTAAGTTGGCGGTCAGACCGCCTCGGTTGACTGTTAATATGGTCCCGAGTTACTTAAATATCTTTTCGGTGTGTATCGCGTGTTTTGTATCAATGTTGTTGGATTCATCCCACGACTAAGCTCATGGGCTTTCTCCTTGATTTTGTGTAAATGTTCGCCACTATGACTATCTCACTCACTATTATGTTTATTCGATTTGATTTTTGAATTGATGGGAAGATCGGAAAGAACACCCGTTCGGCAGTCGAAAGGACTCGGGAGTTCGTCAACAAATGCTCGCACGAACCCTTCTGTGCCCGGTTCGATAATCACTTCTGAGTCCACATGCATGCTCTCCGCTTCATCGTTATCATATGTTGTTGGGATGAGTACGGGGATACCCCATTCAATATACTCCTGTGAGACATTTTTGAGCGCCTCACTCTCGGTTTCAAGATTACCATCTGTGTCAATCGTGCCGACGACCTCATTCTGTTCTTGATTAATTATATTAACTTTTATCACCTCATGCTCGTCTTCGTCACTCGTATCCTCAATCCTATCGGCAACGGTTCTCCAGAAATCCGCCTCCATCCACTCCGCAATCTCAGAGGCATCAGCGTCGGGCGGGGGTCGTTCAGTCCGTTTTGAGTCGTCCATACGTTGTAGCATTTTTTCTTACAGCATTTAATCGCTAGCGGTGTTTTATTTGTCACCTCCGAGCGTCCACAGTGCCATATCGAGTCTTCGGAGGGTCACGTCGTACTCGTTCGCGATCGCCCAGCAAGCACCAAGATACAACAAGTAATCCTCGATGGCGGGATCCTTAGGCATCTCGTCGGGTAAGTATCCGTGTTCGTGCAGCACACCCCACGCTTTCCAGTCAAGAACAGTGTAGCGATCAGGATTCATAAAGAGGAGAAATGCAGACCCCATTCGCTCAGCGATACCTGCTATTTCGGTCAATTGGGTTAACTTTTCGCCCGGTGAAGACGCTGCGATTGTCTTCTCTATTTGCGCAGCAACAAACTCCTCGTCGTTCGAATTAAAATCGTCGAGAACTTTTCCAACGAACGGTGACCCAGTCATTTTCCAGCGTACAATCCATTCCAAATCGTCCCACGTCCACGTCCCCTCGTCAAATGCCGAGGGTAGGGTTTTGAGACGTTCTATTTCCTCGGTATATTGGTCTTCTTGGGCTTCGTAGACGACTTCCTGTTCTTTGAGTAACTGCTGGGAGAGAGTCATATGAAAGAGTCCTTGCACAACCCTCCGAACAGAGAGAAGTTATAGATTACTGAAAATGAGACATATTACCATTCCAGAAATTTATGACAATTGGCAAAATAGGTGTACTATGGGACGAAGTCGTAGCTCGAGATCGGGAGTAATGAAAGACGAAATTGACCTAGTTTATAAGATTGATATGCCATTTGAGGGTACATCCGCTGAAATTATATTAATTAATAACGATGGGCACGTGGAGATAATCATCGCAAGTATACCGGTTCCAAGCGGTTACCATCAAAACTACAAACATCAGCGCGAGGATTCGGATGAAATCAAGGAGCACGCAGTAGCCCGATGGATCGTAGACGACGCTGCGAGTGCCCTTGATCCATATGACTGGAGTGTATCGAGTTCTAGATCAAACAGTGGTAACTATTATTTAAGGGATATTTATTTTACGTGTCAGATAGATCAAGTTGATGACGCAGTTATATCGGCAAAAGTATTTTTGACTCAATTAGAAGAGAGTGCGTACCAGCACTCTCGTCATTTTGGTAATGGTCCTTACGAATCACCAAGTGAGAAACTAAACTCACTGGATTAAAAATGACTGTATTTTTACTATAGTTATCCTTTTTAAACATCTGTGATTCTGCCGAAATATTCTCATCGTGAGAAAAATACGTGCCCAACACCAAGTTACATAAAAAGATAGTGTAGGTTGTTAGTTTATTCCTCTCGGTGCGTTTCTTTTTGTTGCTTGACACACCATTTATAAAGATCTTCTTTGATATCAGTGGGAGTCTCATCGAATATCATCCCTAACCGCCACCCGAGATTATGCCACGAGAGTCCTTGGAGTGCTCTTGGACCAAACTCCTCTCCGTTTTCTGCTTTGGTCCAACCTGCTTTGAACGACCCGATTCGGTCATTACCGGGTTCAGGGAAAACTCGTTGATCCCTTTCCCAATCGTGTTTCAGTCCATCAAGTCGATCGTTATTTGAATCATCTGGACCACCTTCTAATTCTTTAACACCTGCAACGAACAAACCTGCCCAAGTTCTGCCCTGGGCTTGTTTGACCTCTTTCATCTTTTTGAACTGGGCATCCTCAAGTTCGAACCGGATTTCGCGTGCCATACTCATTTCTCTATTTCGTAACAACTTATGACTTATTACTCACGTTAGATTTTGAAGTAAAACACGTAAAATGGGTTCTAAGTATTATTTATAGATAATAACGTCTTCCATATCCGTATGTTAATATTTGTTATCCTACAAGTCAATAGTTTGATATATAGCTGTGTCAGTGGCCCCTAAGCATAATAAACTCGTTCATCAAAGGGGTCATTGAACATTAATAACAAAATGGACGGTGACGGTTTGCTAAGCTTACGATCTGTATCCTAATCAGTGTTTTATATCCTGTAATTGAAGGCTCAAATGCTCCCCTAACGATGCCTGTAATTCAGTAATCTCATTTTCCGATAAAGATGAGAACTGAACGGGATCCCCATTAATCAGGGACCGAACATGCTTTTCGGCTCCTGAACCCTGGAATGGCTCCATTAGGTCGGTCTCGATTTTCTCTAATTCAGTGACTAAATTTTCACGTACATGTTGTCGAGTGCGTTGTTCTTGTTCTAGAAAATCTTTAGTTGGGTTGTAGCTCACGTCATCCAAGTTCTCAAGTTCTTTTTTGATTACCTGAATGCGATTCGATTGGACACGGTTAGTCCACTGATTGAGTGACCTGAGCCCTCGTAGATGTGACTTCAGTTCGTGTTTCACTCCCTGAATATTCCCCCTCACTTGCTGTTCTTCTCTGTTCAACGCTTCCGTAAGTTCCGGTAGGTGTTTTTCGACTTTGTTAAATTGATTATTCTTCCACGCTTCCATCACCTGTTGAAGTTTCTGTTTCGTCTCATCATTGGGGGTAAACTTCTCTTGTCCGTCTTTTTTTTGGTCTGGTAATTCTTGATACTTTGCTCCCAACAACAATGTCTCACCCATCGTTTTGACGGTCTCATCCAGTTTTGAGATCAGTTGCTGGTTTCGGTGCTGTTCGTAATAGGCTTCAAGTTGACCCTCTAGTTTACTTATTGACATATCTACCACCCATTTCCACGAAGGTTTCAGAATTAAAATCGCTTGACTTTGATTCCAGAGTAAGATCTATAATCAGTTCTGTAGCCTCGTGTCCAAGTATCGCAAGACCGAGAAGATGAGCCTGATATTTGTTTTCTGAGCCTTTCTGTATGAAATCGTTGTATGTTGTACAGTCCTTCAACAAGTCTTCAATCTTTTTGTCATCTATCTTGGAAAAGCCAATCAAATTTTCTCGGACCTCAGAATCGACGTTGTCGTACGTTTTGAGTTTCCCCGTTATCTCACGTACATTTTCCATATTGATTCCCTGCAACTGCGCGTTGACAAATCGAGGTGCACGCTCTGCTTGATCTCCCGCTGGTAATCTGTCCAATTCACGGACGGTTTTGTACACCTGTAGTCCCACTTCTCGAAGAGGTGTGTTACTGTCAAATCGGACTTTTGCTGGGAGCTTCTCAAGTGAACTCTTCGTTAGACTGGCCCCGATACCAAATGGATGTCTTCTTTTTAAGGCCTTTTTTAATTGGGGCACGTCGACAAGGTTACTGCTGATTGCGAATACATCACCAAACAGCGACTCAATCGGGGCAACAGAGTCGAAAATATTCGTTATCGTATCATAAGTCTCCCTGTCGGCAAAACCCTTCAGAATTTCATCTAGATTGTCATCCATTTGAAGTTGCGTATCAGCCGTATATAGTGAAGCGAGCCTTTTTGCGGTCACTTGCTCTCCCGGATCTGACAGAATCGCTAATATGCCATAAGCACCTGCAACGAACTCTTCGAAACTTCGATACTGCTGGTTTGAGGCATAAAAATATCTAGGTGATAAATACGTATCGCGGATATGTTGCTGCCACTTTTGTGCATAGTCCGAGAGCTGGGGCCCCAACCGGTCAAACAGACCTTCGTAATCTGCCTGCCTTGGCTCCAGATCTCGTGTGATCCCGAATTTGAGTAGCTTCAAAAGTTGTGGATGTGTGAAGTCAGCTGGATCGATCAGGATCTGATCTGTCTCAGTCGGCCCTGCATCAGTGAAATTGAATGGGGTTCGCTCGCTCCCCACCAATATATTCAATTCGCCACCCGGATATATCTCAAATCCGTTCGTCAGTTGGTTAATTGCGTCCGTTAATCCCCGTTTGATGTATACGTCAACCTCGGACGCTTTCTGATTCTGGGTGTCCGATTGCCATGTGTCAATGTGCGTTCTCGCTTCATCATAGCGCTCTTGGATCGGGTCTTTTTTATCGTCCTCTCCACCACTATCTCCGCCCGTAGAGATTGTACCCTCTGTCAACGGAATAACTAGCGAATCAACAGACTGGATTTCGGTCCTGATAATATCGTACTCTTCGAACAATTCTGGCCGATCGATACCGAAGGCTCGTGCGAACCGCCGATCAACAGTTACTACACTCTCACCATCAATCTCTTGCTGTGTTCCATACCACTGCGAAAGCCGGCGAAGAGGTTCGTTTTCGTAGATTTCTTCGTTATCAAGTACGATCGGGTTCGACAGTGTGTCATCTATTTCGTTCCATGCAGCTGGAACGGCTACATCTCCATGATAATACGCACTCAATATCTTTGCGATCGTTTGGATGAATATACGGGGTCGCTGCTCTTCTGTAGGTAACCCATCATATATCCGTTGTATGAATGTCTCATTGAAGGGGAATAAGTCCCTAAACGTATCGTCACAGAACGAGCACCGATTGCAAATACTATTATTTTCAGGTTGACCGAGTTTTTGTTTTCGAGTTTCGTCAAGGTACCTGACGCTGTTATCAGAATTCTTCACATAGCCGAGGAAGGGACGAGCGAAATCCACAGCGGAGTCTTCGTTTAAAAAGAGAACCTGATTTGAGTCCCGTTTATTAGTCCGGTAGAACCGGATCCAATCTCGGTCTTTTGCTGTGTTTGTCTCTAACGTACGCGTTGATTCCTGCGTTCCTGCGATGATGAAGTCCCACGTATATTTAGGAGAGTCCTGTTCAATATATTCTTGTAGCCGCTCAGCATCAAGTGCTGAGACAGAAAAATCTTCAAAGACTAGAACTGGTTGTTCATCGAGCTTTTCAGCTACTTCCGCGAGAAGCGTATCCATGGTCGGCGTCTGGTAATCCTGACGTATCGCAGCCCATATAGCCTCATTCCAGTGTTCTGCTGCGGTTTCATCGTCGACCTGTTCAAACACATCTAGGAAGTTGTATTCTGCTATCTCGTTAGCTTCGTCAGAAACAGTAACAAATTCAATTTTCGTTGAGAACTCCCCTCGCTGGGCTAAGTTTGTTATTTTTCTCTTGACAAAGTTGATGACATCGTCTTCCTGCTTGTCAGTGAGATCAACCGTACTACTCTGTAAATCTGCTATCGTAAGCATCGCACCCGATGTAATACGCTTCGCAACCAGTCCTCGGTGCTGCTTAACCTGTCTCTTCAGTTTCTCCAATTGATCCCTTGCTTCTAATGTGTCACCTCCTGAGACCCGCTCGTAGAAGTCCGGGATCTCCTCGGCCATGATAGTGAGTAGATCTGCATTCTTGTCGATGTGAAGAACACTCCGTCCTGCTTCTTTGAGCTCCAACGAGAGGTATGCACACAGTTCAGACTTCCCCGTACCAACGTTACCGTCGATTATCGTGACAAGGTTTCGATGGCGTTGGTTTAGAAAGTTGGAGAGGATTTCATTTTCAGAGACTTCTCTCTCCTCTCCGCTATATTTTTCGAAGACTTTAATCGGCCGGTGAGTAAATCGGAACAACTCTGGTCGATCAGAACGGACCTTCGCAACCTCACTGAACAGGTCCTCAAAGAGGTCTTCATCGAGTTGCTCATAATGGGGGCACAAACTTCCGTTGGGTGGCGTTATCGCCGTTTTATTGCTCATGGTGTGTTAATCTGAGGTGATTTTTTGTCTTCGATATACCACTGTGCGATGGAACCTCTGGTAACTCGAATCCAGAAGGATCACCACGTTTGATAATTTTTAGTTTCTCGTCGTCAACCAAGTTGTACAGTGTCCGGGCGAACGGGACGGGCAGTGTATTGTCCGATGTTCTCGGGATACGTAGGCAGTTGCCCTCGAGCCAATCCAAATACTCCGCAAATCCGATCCCATCGCGGTCACCAACGTCTTCTACTGCAAGTGTGATCGTTCGCTCGATGAGTTCCGGATCAAATCTAACAATGAATGCACTTCGTCGGCCAGAGGTATATCCTCGAATCAAACCCAGATATTCGGCTTGATTTGTCCAATGAGAAAATTTGGTCTTATTCAATTTCATTCTCCCTTGCTTAGACTGTGGCTCGTATCCAATGTTGACGTGCCAATCGTCAATTTTCTTGACTAGGCCCTCATCATTCTGCGTGAATCGATTGATTTCGTTCTTCAACAAATATTCAAGATTCAATAATACTGCTGACTGCAACCCCCACTCTTTTGATGAGCACTCCGATGCAACTGATTTGAGGATATGAAGTCGAAATCGGAGATTAAAATCATCCGCATCAAAGACCAGAGGCTTCAAAATATATTTGAAGTCAGACTTTCCGCCAAGATCGAAGACACGGAGGCCTTTCGTGATCAAATCGATCGTATCATCGTCAATGTCAAGCGCTTCTTTCAGCTCTGACTCGGTCTTTGACCCATTTTGAATCGCCCGGTAAGCGACTTCCAGTAGGGCAGGGTTCTGTACCTCATTCAACGCATACGCACCGCTTGGCTTCGACACGTTAGGCTTCTTACCGCTCATATAGTTTGACTCGTTAGCAGAATCAGTCGGGTGGAGGGAAATATTCTCTCGGTCAATCCAGATACACCAGTCATATAAAGTCTGACTTACACCAATAACTTATTTTTATCGCTCGAAATTATTTTTAGTTGATATTACTGAATTAGAAATAGGGTCTAAATATATATTGTATAGGCTGGTATAATTCAGGTGTGTCAAACTCTGTATCATTTCCCGTCAGTGACACGCTAAATGTACTAGATGGGTACACGATTTATCAAACTGAAAAGTGGCATAAAGCAGTCGTCCTCTACACTTACGAGAATTCAGATCCCACAGATCCCGAAATTGCGATTTATCTCTGGCACAATCGAGATGGAGACTGGAATCGAAAACAAAAGTACTCTATCCGAACTGTTGAGGGGTGGGTAGAAGACAAAGAAGTAATAGAACAATTACTGAATGTGTTCAAAGATGAACAAGTCTCGGACGAATTTACCGGTTCAAATACTGAATTTCCAGTGAGTGACTACTACAATGTCTTTATTGGAAAAACTATTTTTAAGACAGATCGATGGTGGAAAGCAGGGGTCGTAATCGATTCAAAGGGAGATTACGAAACGACCGAGATCGTTCTTTATGTCTGGCAGCTGTTGGACAATGAGTGGAGAGTCAGGCAAAAATACCCGGTGAGGCGACCCAGTGATTGGGAAGATGATTTAGAAGCAATTTCACCATTCCTTGATAGATTAACTTCTGGGGAAAATGACGATTCAACTGAAGATGCAGACGACAACACCTCCCCTACCACGGATGCCAAAGACGATCGTAAAAAACTCCAAGAGGCAATGGAACGTCGGCATCTGACACGTGAGTTGTCCAATACAAATTAGAGGTCTCAGTACTTTTGGTTTCCATCTACTCCAGTGGCCTGACGTAACCAACTAGCCATCTGCTGCTCTATTGAGTTCGACACCTGCAGTGAATCAAGATACGATCGGGCCTCGTTCATTGCACGCGCCTCTCGCCGAGAATGGGGATTGAACAACCATTCTTGTCGACGAGATAAATTGTTGAAATCGGTAGCAATTTTTCCTCCCTGATGATAATCGAGTTCCACCCGACGTCGGAGCCATTTGCTGAATTCAGTTCGTTGATCTTCATCAAGAATCCGCGTTCCCTGCTGGACACCGGTCGAAAAAATATCTGAAAAGGTTCGCCATAGCGGTAAATACGGTGCTTTAGGGAGTATCTCGAAAAAATCAAGGAGGGAATCGATTCGATTTCCACTTACTTCCTCAAACAGTAACGCATTCTCTTGAATAAATACATTCATTGAATGATTTATTGGAAATCGGTATCCAAGTTCTTCATATCGATCCTCAAACGCCTCGTAGACATGACGATAATTCAACTCTCCCCTAAGGAAATCCATCTCTCGAAGTGGCCGGGTCGTACCCTTAATTTGGAAATCCTTGGATCCCCCACCAATAATCATTCGAGCAGTGCTTCGGGTATAGGAGTTGATTATCGAACTGAGACTAAATAGGGGTAGTTTGTTTTCATAATATTGGTCGCTAATAGCCGCGAGATCACGTTCTGGCGGAATCTCAACGTTATCCATATGCACAAACTGCGGTGATTCGAGTTCGAACTGATTTGTAGACCATTGATCGACCTTTTGCCAAGATTTTGGGCAGGTCATTCGATCCCAACCCAGTCGCAACAGGGCAGGGTATTTACGGAGAGCGCATAATTTTTCA
>SL_7KL_010_BRINEDRAFT_10001359_pt1 | contig 11738 bp, 11 predicted proteins | sample SodLak_010_BRINE_FD_10663 | JGI IMG/M metagenome (IMG submission 10663)
TCCGTGGTGGCCTTGCTGCCCTGCCACGCGGCCAGTACGAGGCTGCGGATGCGCTGGGGCTGGATTACTGGAAGGCGCAGCGCCTCATCATCATGCCGCAAGCGCTGAAAATCTCGATCCCCGGCATCGTGAACACCTTTATCGGGCTTTTCAAGGATACCACGCTGGTGGTGTTCATCGGGCTGCTGGACCCGATCGGGCTGTCCAACGCGATCCGCGCCGATACCGACTGGAATGGCATCTATTGGGAGCTGTTCATCTTCATCGGGGCGCTGTTCTTCATCTTCTGTTTCGGCATCTCGCGCTACTCGATGTATCTCGAGCGCAAGCTGCGAACCGATCACCGTTAACGAAAGGGTGCAAGCATGAGCGAACCTGTCGTCGAAATGCCTGTCGAGCGCAAGATCGACATGAGCCAGATGAAAGTCTCGGATGAAATCGCCATCCAGATCACGGGCATGAACAAATGGTTTGGCAGCTTTCATGTGCTGCGCGACATCGACATGACCGTCAATCGCGGCGAACGGATCGTGATTTGCGGGCCGTCCGGGTCGGGCAAATCGACGCTGATCCGCTGCATCAACCGGCTGGAGGAACATCAGGCCGGCCAGATCATCATCGACGGGACCGAACTGACCAGTGACCTGAANAATATCGACAAGGTCCGGTCCGAGGTCGGGATGGTGTTNCAGCATTTCAACCTGTTCCCGCATCTGACGATNCTGGAAAACTGCACGCTGGCCCCGATCTGGGTGCGCAAGACGCCNAANAAAGAGGCCGAGGAAATCGCGATGCATTTCCTCGAAAAGGTNAAAATCCCCGAACAGGCGCNGAANTATCCGGGCCAGTTGTCCGGNGGGCAGCAGCAGCGCGTGGCGATTGCGCGCTCGCTCTGCATGCGNCCGCGCATCATGCTGTTTGANGAACCGACCTCGGCGCTGGACCCCGAGATGATCAAGGAAGTGCTGGACACGATGATCCAGCTTGCCGAAGAGGGGATGACCATGATCTGCGTGACCCATGAGATGGGCTTTGCGCAGGCTGTGGCGAACCGTGTGATCTTTATGGATCAGGGCCAGATCGTGGAACAGAACCGCCCGACCGAGTTCTTCAACAACCCGAAATCAGAGCGGACAAAGCTGTTCCTCAGCCAGATCCTCGGGCATTAGGCGCGCTGATCAGCTCTGCGACCCAGCCGGGCACGATCTCGGTGGCGGGGCCAAGACGGGCATCGTGGAACAGCGCCGATGTCTCCGACGGGTCCATGTTCAGTTCCAGCGTGCGCACGCCCTGCGCCCGCGCCTCCTGCACGAAGCCCGCAGCCGGATAGACAGCGCCGGATGTGCCGATGGCCACGAACAGATCGGCGCTTTCCAGCGCGTCTGCGATCCGGTCCATGCGATAGGGGATTTCGCCGAACCACACGACATCCGGGCGCGCGCGCTGCGCGCCACAGGCAGGGCAGGGCGTGTCAGGCGACATGACATCCGGCGCATCCCATCTGTGTCCGCAGGACGCGCATAGCGCGCGGCGCAGCTCGCCATGCATATGCACCACATCGCGCGCCCCGGCCCGTTCCAGCAGGTCATCGATATTCTGCGTGACAAGCATCACCTCTGCCACGCCCGATTGTTGCAAATCTGCAAGCGCTTGATGGGCGGCATTCGGACTGGCCTGCAGGCAATTGGCGCGCCGGGCGTTGTAGAACTGGTGCACCAGGGCGGGGTCGCGAGCATAGCCTTCGGGCGTGGCAACATCCTCCAGATCGTATTTCTGCCATATCCCGCCCGTGTCGCGAAACGTGCCCAACCCGCTTTCAGCGGATAATCCGGCGCCGGACAGGATGACGATGCGCATGGGGGTTACCTCGCGTTCAGATGGTCATGGATCACTTGCGCCAGCGCCGCCGAGATGCCGTCCACGGCCTGCAGATCGGCCAGCCCTGCGCGTGACACCGCCTTGGCCGAGCCGAAATGCGCCAGCAGCGCGCGCTTGCGCCCCGCGCCCACGCCCGGAATGTCATCAAGGGGCGAGGCGCTGACCGATTTTGCGCGCTTCGCGCGGTGGGTGCCGATGGCGAAGCGATGCGCCTCATCCCGCAGGCGCTGGACGAAATAGAGCACCGGGTCATTGTGGCGCAGCGCGAAGGGGCGGCTGCCGGGACGGTGGAACTCCTCCTTGCCCGCATCGCGGTCGATGCCCTTGGCGACACCGATCACGGGAATATCCTCGACCCCCAGATCGGCCAGAATGCTTGCCACAGCCGAGACCTGCCCCGCACCGCCGTCGATCAGCAGCAGATCGGGCCAGGTTTCGCCCTCGCGGTCCGGGTCTTCTTTCAGCAGGCGTTCGAACCGGCGGGTCAGCATTTCTTTCATCATGCCGAAATCATCGCCCGCCGTGATGCCGTCGCCCCGAATGTTGAACTTGCGATACTGGCTTTTCAGGAAGCCCTCGCGCCCGGCCACGATCATGGCGCCCACGGCATCGCTGCCCTGAATATGGCTGTTGTCATAGACCTCGACCCGCTCGGGCGGGGTGTCGAGGCCAAAGGCCTCGGCCAGCCCCTCCAGCAACCGCGATTGCGCGGCGGAAGAGGCCATGCGCATGGCCAGCGCCTCGCGCGCATTGCGCAGCGCGTTCTCGACCAGTTCGGCCTTTTCGCCTCGCTGGGGGCAGGCAATCTCGACCTTGCGGCCCGCACGGTCGGTCAGAAGCCCGGCCATCAGGTCCGGATTGTCGATGCCATGCGAGGTCAGCACGAGGCGCGGCGGCTCCTTGCGATCATAGAATTGCGCGATGAAGGCTTCGAGGATTTCCGGCTCTTCGGCTCCGGCGCCTGTGGCGGGGTAGAAATCGCGGTTGCCCCAGCTCTGGTTCGCGCGGATGAAAAAGACCTGCACACAGGCCTGCCCCTTTTCCAGATGCACGGCAATCACATCGGCCTCTGTCACAGTGCGGGGGTTGATGCCCTGGTTTTGTTGAACATTTGTAAGTGCACGAATGCGGTCGCGCAGCGCGGCGGCGCGCTCGAATTCCATCGCCTCGGCGGCTTTGGCCATGTCTTCAGCCAGTTGCGCCTGAATTTTGGTGCTTTTGCCGGACAGAAAGCGTTCTGCATCCTTGACCAGTCCAGCATAGTCATGTTCGGAAATGTAACCTACACAGGGCGCGCTGCAGCGCTTGATCTGATACAGCAGACAGGGGCGGGTGCGGCTGTTGAACACCGAATCCGTGCAGTTGCGCAGCAGAAAGACGCGCTGCAACTGGTTGAGCGTGCGATTGACCGCCCCGGCAGAGGCGAAGGGGCCAAAATAGCTGCCCTTTGTCGCGCGCCGCCCGCGATGCTTGCGCAATTGCGGAAAGGCATGGTCCTTCGGCAGCAGGATATAGGGAAAGCTCTTGTCGTCGCGCAAAAGCACATTGTAGCGCGGCTTCAACTGCTTGATGAGGTTCTGTTCCAAGAGCAGCGCCTCGGTTTCGGTGCGCGTGCTCAGGAACATCATCGAGGTGGTTTCCGAGATCATCCGCGCGATACGCGCCGAATGCCCCGAAGGCCGCGCGTAATTCGACACCCGCGCGCGCAGATTGCGGGCCTTGCCGACATACAGCACCTCGGATTTTTCGTTCAGCATGCGGTACACGCCGGGCGAGCTGTCAAGCTGGCGCAGATAGTCCTGAATGCAGGCGTGACCGCGCAGGGCGGGGGCATCGGTCATCGGCGGGTCGGTCGGTGTGTTCATGGGTCAGGATGTGCGTGATTCTGGGCGCGGCTGCAATGTTTTCACGCCCCCTGCAACTCGAATCCTGTCCACGAAATCTGTGGATAACTCTGTGGAGGGCAGTTGGATCGGGTGGAATTTCCTATGCGGGAACGGGTATTCGACGGTATGCACAAAAAATAGGCAAAAACACAACCAATTGATTTTGTTATGAAAATCATTTCGCTGGCATCAAGCGCATGATAATCATGAAGAAAACATCTCAGGTCCGTGACAGGTTTGTGAACAGTGCACAACTTTGGCCCTATCCTCATGCCTGATGGCCGGTTTCTGCCAGCACATCCGGGGTTTGCCAGGTCAGATGTTGGCCCCCATCAATGCACAAGAGTTGCCCCGTAACCGCCGGTGCGTCCAGAAAAAAGCCAAGCGCCGCAGTGATGTCGGACGGGTTCGCCCCGCGCTGCAGGACCGTGCTTTCACGGCTGGCGCGATAGCCCTCGGACGGCTGGTCCGTGGCCTGCAGGGTCGGGCCGGGGCCGATGGCGTTGACGCGGATGCGCGGCCCCAGTTCCTGCGCGGCCAGTTGGGTAAAGCCCCACAGCCCCAGCTTGGCGATGGAATAGGTCATGTTCTGCGGGGTCAGCTTGCGCACTTTCTGGTCGATCATGTTGACCACCAGCCCTTGCGCCACGGGTTCGCCCTGTTCATCCGTCACGGGGGGCGGGCATTGCGCGGCGAAGGCCTGCGTCAGCACGAAGGGCGCGCGCAGGTTCGACATCATGTGCCGGTCCCAACTGTCGCGCGTGGCGGTCGCGATGCTGTCCTGCTCGAAGATCGAGGCGTTGTTGACCAAGACGCCCAGTGGCCCGCCCAGCCCCGCCTCCGCCCTGTCGATCAGCGTTGCAATGGCATCTTCATCCAGCAGATCGGCTTGCAGGCAGACGGCCTTGCGGCCCAGCGCGGTGATCTCGGCAGCCAGGCTTCCGGCCTCGGTCCCTGAACTGGCGTAATGCAGCGCAACGTCATGCCCGCGCTGCGCAAGATAGAGCGCCATCGCCCGGCCCAGCCGTTTCGCCGCCCCTGTCACCAATGCCCGTGCCATATTTCAACCCCCGATCACCGTCAGTGACCAGATGTAGCCCGCATAGGCCAAGAGCAAGCCCATCGCCGCAACCCGCCCCACAGCGGCGCGGCGCCACAGGAAGGGTGCCAGCACCAGCGCCGCTGCCAGCATCACCCAGAAATCCAGCACCAGCATCTGTGCGGGCATGTCCACGCGCCCGAACAGGCCCGCCACGCCCAGGATCAGCAGCAGGTTGAAGATGTTGGACCCGATGATATTGCCCAGCGCCACGCCCCCTTCGCGCCGGATGGCGGCGATCAGCGTGGTGGCGAGTTCGGGCAGCGAGGTGCCGATCGCCACGATGGTCAGGCCGATCATCACATCGGACACGCCCAGAGTGGCGGCAATACTGACGGCCCCGTTCACCAGCATGTTGGCCCCCAGAGGCAGCCCGATCAGCCCAAGCGCCAGAAACAGGATCAGCCTTGGCAGGCCGGTCTGTGCCTCGATCTGAGGAAGGTCATTATTCGCGGCGCGGGCACGGCGGCCCCGGCGGATCGAATCGGCCATGAACAGCGCGAACCCCGCCAGCAGAACCAGCGCCTGCCAGCGGTCGATGGCCCCGGTCGTCGCCAGCGCGCCGAACAGCACTGTCGCCGCCAGCATGATCAGATAGTCACGCAGATAAGCGCGGCCGATCAGCATGGGTGCAATCAGCGCGGGCAGTCCGATCACCAGCAGGATATTGGCGATGTTGGAGCCCACGACATTGCCCAGCGCCAGCCCGTCTGCGTCGGACAAGACGGCCTTGATCGTCACCAGCAATTCCGGGGCCGAGGTGCCAAAGGCCACCACTGTCATGCCGACCATCAGCGCCGGTATCCCCAGCCGCAGCGCCAGATTGGCCGCGCCGCGCACCAGCAGATCGCCCGCCAGCAGCAACACTGTCAGACCGGCAGCGACCAGCGCCAGATCAAAAATCATCGCCTACCGGCCTTTGCAGCGGCAATCCTCGCCACCCAGCAGGAACTTGCCGCAGGACCGGCATTTGCGCGGGCGGGGCAGTTTGGTGCTGCGCAACCGGTCCAGCGGGGTCTTGTGGTTGGGGTTCAGCCATTTCTGGACCGCGCCCATCACGATCATGAACACCAGAAAGGCGATGACGATGCGGATGATCATGGCACTACAGCCCGAAGCGCGCGTAAAGCGCGCGTTCCTCGGCCAGTGCCATGGCATCGCCCATCAGTGACAGGCCCAGCCGCGACAGCAGGGGGCGGCGCTGGCCATAGACCCGGTAGCGCAGCTTCTCGCCATAGCGTTCTTCCAGCGTGGGCGCCATCTGGCCCAGAGTATCGGCCAGCCCCAGCTCGACCGCGCGTGTGCCGTCCCAGAACTCGCCCGTGAACAGATCCTCGTCCGCCAGCTTGGCGCTGCGTCGCGATGTCACCTGCGCGATGAAATTCTTGTGCACCTGATCCTGCAGCGCGCGCAGGCGGGCGATATCGTCGGGGTTTTCGGGGCGGAACGGGTCCAGCTGCGATTTCGACTTGCCCGAGGTATAGACCCGCCGCTCGATCCCGTAGCGGCCGATGAACTCATGCAGCCCGAACCCGGCAGAGATGACGCCGATGGACCCCACGATGGAATTGGCATCCACCGTGATGTCATCCGCCGCCGTGGCGAGCCAGTACCCGCCCGAGGCCGCCACATCCTCGACAAAGGCATGGACCGGGATTTCGTGCTTCTCGGCCAGCCGCCGGATGCGGGCCGCGATCAGCGCGCTTTGCACCGGGCTGCCGCCGGGCGAGTTGATGACCAGCGCGACCGCGCGCGGCTTGCCTCGGCGAAAGGCGGCCTCGATCAGGGGCGCGAGGCTCTGGTCATTCAGGCGTCCGGGCGAGGAACTCGCCGCAATGATCCCCTGCAGCCGGATCACGGCCACAACGGGTTTGCGCTTGAGGAAGGGAATGAGCTTTGACATGGCGCCTCATGTAAGGCGCGGCGGGGGGCGGAACAAGATGGCTGCGCGAGAATGCCTTGCCCCGCCGTCCCTTGCGGCCCAGAATATGCGCAACTGCGCCCCGGGGCCCCCATGCTCGACCGACTGGAAATGTTCATCACGCTGGCCGATGCGCGCCATTTCGGCCGCGCGGCAGAGCGGCTGGGGATCACGCAGCCCTCGCTCTCGGCGGCGCTGAAGCAGTTGGAGGGTGAGCTGGGCGTGCAGCTTGTCTTTCGCGGGGCGCGCTATCAGGGCCTGACCCCCGAGGGCGCGCGCGTGCTGGACTGGGCTACGCGCATCGTGGGCGATGCCCGCACCCTGCGCGAGGAAATGCGCGCGGCGCGTCACGGGCTGTCGGGCAATCTGCGGTTGGGGGTGGTGCCCACGGCGCTGCCGATGATCGCGGGGCTGACCGGCCCCTACCTGCGCGCGCACCCGAATGTGCGCATCGAGATCCTGTCGCGTTCCTCCATCGAGATCCTGGAGCAGATCGACAAGCTGCAACTGGATGCGGGCGTCAGCTATCTGGATAACGAGCCGCTGGGCCGCGTCGTGACCGAGCCGCTTTATACCGAGAGCTATCTGCTGCTGACGCGCCCTGACCACCCGCTTGCGGCGCGCAAGGCGCTGGGTTGGGACGATCTGGGCGATCTGCCGCTCTGCCTGCTGACGGGCGACATGCAGAACCGCCGTATCATCAATGCCGAACTTGCCGCCGCGCAGATCACGGCCAGTCCGCAGATGGAATCGAACTCGGTGATGGCGCTGGTGGCGCATGTGCAGGCCGGGCCCTGGGTCAGTATCGTCAATGCGCATACGGCGGACCTGTTCGCGGGGGCGCCGGGGCTGGCGGCTGTACCCATCCGGGGCAAGGGGGGCGCGAAACAGGTCGGGCTGATCGCGCCCTGGCGCGAACCGCATACCCCGGTGCTGGCGGGACTTCTGGCCGAGGCGCGGCGTTTCCGGCGTGGCTGATCCGCGCGCAACGCGCCTGAAGGCTTGCCCAGCCCGGTCTAAGGTGACATTGTGGCGTCATCCAAACCTGCAAAGGTGATGTTGTCGATGCGACGGGCGCATCGGCCGGAGAACCATGTGTAAACTGGCGCAACCCATATAAACAACGCGCTATCACAACGGGAGAAAACGTATGAAGAACGCATCCAGATCACGCGGGATCACACGTCGCGGGCTGCTGAAATCGGCTGGCAGTGTCACAGCAGCCGGGCTGATCCTGCCGGCAAGCTACCGCAAGGCCATGGCCGAGCCCCGGCGCGGCGGCACGTTCCGCATCGGCTTTGGCCACGGGGCAACCTCGGACACGCTGAACCCGGCGCTGTGGGATCAGGCCTTTGTGCAGGTGATGGGCAATTCGCTGCACAATTATCTGACTGTCATCGGCCCCGACGGCGAATTGGAGCCGGAACTGGCCGAAAGCTGGGAGGCGTCTTCCGATGCGGCCACCTGGACCTTCAAGCTGCGCGAGGGTGTGACCTATCATGATGGCCGGGATGTCGTGGCCGAGGATGTGGTCGCGTCGCTCAACCATCACCGAGGCGAGGATAGCGGTTCGGCTGCGGCCCCGATTGTCGAGGCGATCACCGATATCGCGACCGATGGCGACCATGTCGTGATCATCACGCTGGAAGCGGGCGATGCCGATTTCCCCTTCATCCTGTCGGATTATCACCTGCCGATCCTGCCGGCCGAGGACGGTCGGATCAATTTCCAGAACGGGATCGGCTGCGGCCCCTACATGCTGGAAAGCTTCGAGCCGGGTGTCGAATGTCTGATGACCCGCAACCCCGATTACTGGAAGTCCGACCATGCATGGTTCGACCGGGTGGAGCTGTATGCGATCCTCGATTCCGCCGCGCGCCAGAACGCGCTGATCACGGGCGAGGTGGATGTGATCGACCGGCCCGATCTGAACACCATCCACATGCTGGAGCGCGCGGGTGTGAATATCATCTCGGTTTCGGGCACGCAGCATTACACCTTTGCCATGGACAGCCGCGCTGACCCGTTCACCGACAACAATGTGCGTCTGGCGCTGAAATACGGGGTCAACCGGCAGCAATTGGTGGATACTGTGCTGTCGGGCTTTGGCGTGGTGGGCAATGACCATCCGATCGGGCGGTCCAACCGGTTCCATGCAGATGATCTGGAACAGCGCGAGTTCGACCCGGATCGCGCGCGCTATCACCTGGAACAGGCGGGTCTGGACAGTCTGACCGTCGATCTGTCGGCCGCTGATGCCGCGTTCTCGGGCGCGGTGGATGCGGCGGTGCTGTTTTCCGAAAGCGCGGCAGAAGCCGGGATCACGATCAACCCTGTGCGCGAGCCGTCGGATGGCTACTGGTCCAATGTCTGGATGGTCAAGCCCTTCAGCGCTGTCTACTGGGGCGGGCGCCCGACCGAGGACTGGATGTTCTCGACCGCCTTTGCCGCAGGGGCAGCGTGGAATGACGGGTTCTGGGAAAATGACCGCTTCGAGGAACTGCTGCGCGCCGCGCGGTCGGAACTGGATGAGGACCTGCGCCGCGAGATGTATTTCGAGATGCAGCAGATCGTGCGCGATGAGGGGTCCATCGTCATTCCGATGTTCTCGGATTACGTGATGGCCACGGCGGATAACGTCATGACGCCGGATCAGATCGGTGCCAACACCACACTTGACGGGGTGCGCGCCACCGAACGGTGGTGGTTCGCCTGATCGGGGATTGACTTGACCCCGGCGCCCAGATGCGGCGCCGGGGTTTTTCGTTCAGCGATGCAGGAAAGACATCGCGGCAAGAATCAAAGGAGGGAGGCGACATGGCGCATGTCTGGCGCATGATCGCGCAGCGGCTGGGTCTTGGCCTGCTGACATTATTCGTGGTCTCGGTCATCATTTTCGGCGCGACAGAGCTGTTGCCCGGCGATTTTGCGCAGGCCGTTCTGGGGCAGGCCGCCACGCCCGAGGCTGTCGCCGCCATCCGGCGCGAGCTTGACCTCGATCAGCCGGTGGTGGTGCGGTACACCAATTGGTTGTTCGGGGTGCTGCAGGGCGATTTCGGCACATCGCTGGCGCAAAGGGGTCGGCCCGTTTCGGACATGATCCTGTCGCGGCTGGGCAATACCTTTTTCCTTGCGATCTATGCGGCCGCCATGGCCGTGCCTCTGGCCCTGACACTGGGCATACTTGTCGCGCTGTGGCGCAATTCGCTGTTTGACCGGGTGGCCAATTCGACCGCGCTGAGCGCGATTTCCTTCCCCGAATTCTTTGTCGCCTATATCCTGATCTTCGTGCTGGCGCAGGGCGGCTATTTCCCGTCCATGGCGCGGATGCCCGCCAGCGCGGATCTGGGCGAGAAGCTGTATCGCGCCTTTCTGCCCGCGCTGACGCTGACGCTGGTGGTGACCGCGCATATGATGCGCATGACCCGCGCCGCGATCATCAACCTGCTGTCGAGCCCCTATATCGAGATGGCGCGCCTGAAGGGGATGCGCCCGTCGCGCGTGATCGTGCACCATGCGCTGCCCAATGCCATCGCGCCCATCGCCAATGTGGTCGCGTTGAACCTCGCCTATCTGATCACCGGCGTCGTGGTGGTCGAGGTGGTGTTCGTCTATCCGGGCCTGGGGCAGTTGATGGTGGACAGTGTATCGCGCCGCGATATCCCGGTCGTGCAGGCCATCGCGCTGATCTTTGCCGCGGCCTATGTGCTCCTCAATCTTGCAGCCGATGTGATCTCGACCCTGTCGAATCCGCGTCTGATGCATCGCAAGTGAGGGGCGCGCCATGACGATCCTGACATTCTTCATCACATTTGCTGTCTTTCTGGCCGTGTCCATCGGGGCGGCCTGGGGCTTTCGCGCAGTGGCCACCACGCTCACGCGCGGGACCATGCAGCGCGCATTGCGCACTGCGCCGCTGACTGCGTGTTTCGGCATGCTGGTGATCCTGATCTACCTGATCATCGCCCTGCTTGCGCCGGTCATCGCGCCCTTTCCCGAACGCGCGGTCATCGGCAGCCAGTTCATGCCCTGGTCCTCGACCCACTGGCTGGGGACGGATGCGCTGGGCCGCGACATGTTCAGTCGCATGATCTACGGCACGCGCAACACCGTGGGGATTGCCTTTGCCACCACGGCGCTGGCGTTTCTGATCGGGTCGGTCCTGGGGCTGTTGGCGGCCACGGTGGGCGGCTGGCTGGATCAGGGGCTGTCGCGGCTGGTGGATGTGTTGATGGCGATCCCGTCGCTGATCTTCGCGCTCTTGCTGCTGACGATCTTCGGCACCTCGATCCTGACACTGATCGTGGTGATCGCAGTGATCGATTCCACCCGCGTCTTTCGCCTGTCGCGGGCTGTGGCCGAAGGGGTCGTGGTGATGGATTACATCGAGGCCGCGCGCCTGCGGGGCGAAGGGCTGTGGTATCTGATCACGCGCGAGATCCTGCCCAATGTGACAGCACCCCTGGTGGCCGAATTCGGGCTGCGTTTCTGTTTCGTGTTCCTGTCGATTTCGGCCTTGTCCTTTCTGGGGCTGGGCATCCAGCCGCCGACCGCTGATTGGGGGTCGATGGTGCGCGAGAATGCGACGCTGATCACATTCGGGGACATCACACCGCTGCTGCCCGCGGGCGCCATCGCGCTTCTGACAGTGGCCGTGAATTTCGTCGTTGACTGGCAGCTCTACCGCGCCAGCGGGCTGAAGGAGTGAGGCAATGAGCGAGAAAGACATCCTGCTGCAGATGCGCAATCTGCGGATCGAGGGCAAATCCGGTGATGACTGGCTGCCCATCGTGAATGGCGTCGATCTGACGTTGCACAAGGGCGAGGTGCTGGGCCTGATCGGCGAATCCGGGGCGGGCAAATCCACCATCGGGCTGGCCGCGATGGGCTTTGCGCGCGATGGCTGCCGCATCTCGGGCGGGACAATCGAGTTTGACGGGATGGACCTGCGCAA
>SL_7KL_010_BRINEDRAFT_10001360_pt1 | contig 11738 bp, 12 predicted proteins | sample SodLak_010_BRINE_FD_10663 | JGI IMG/M metagenome (IMG submission 10663)
GGCGGACGCGAACACGCCCTGGCGTGGAAGCTGGCGCAGTCCCCGCGCATCGAGCGCGTCCTGGTGGCCCCCGGGAACGCCGGGACCGCGCGCGAGGCAAANTGCGAGAACGTCGAGATCGGCGTCACCGACATCGACGCGCTNCTGGCCCTGGCCGAGCGCGAGGCAGTGGCCTTTACGGTCGTCGGCCCGGAGGCCCCGCTNGTCGCCGGTGTAGTGGATGCGTTCCGCGCCGCCGGCCGGCGCTGCTTCGGCCCCACCGCGAAGGCGGCGCAGCTNGAGGGCTCGAAGAGCTTCGCCAAGGACTTCATGCAACGCCACGGCATCCCGACCGCCGCCTACGGCAGCTTCGAGGACGAGACCGCGGCGCTTGAGTTCATCGCTACCCACGGCGCACCCATCGTGGTCAAGGCCGACGGCCTGGCCGCTGGCAAGGGCGTCATCCTGGCGCAGACCGAAGACGAGGCGCGCGCCGCCGTTCACGACATGCTGGCCGGCAATGCCTTTGGCGAGGCCGGGAACCGGGTGGTCATCGAGGAATTCCTGCGCGGCGAGGAGGCCAGCTTTATCTGCATGGTGGATGGCGAGCATGTCCTGCCGCTGGCCTCCTCGCAGGACCACAAGGCGCGCGACAACGGCGACCGGGGCCCCAACACCGGCGGGATGGGGGCCTACTCGCCCGCCCCGGTGGTGACAAATGCCCTGCACGAGCGCATCCTGCGCGAGGTTATCGAGCCGACCGTGCAGGGCATGGCCGCCGATGGCGAACGCTACACCGGCTTTCTCTATGCCGGCGTGATGGTCGACGCCACAGGCAACCCGAAGGTGCTGGAGTTCAACTGCCGCTTCGGCGACCCCGAGACCCAGCCGATCCTGAGCCGCCTGGACTCCGACCTCGGCGAACTGGTCGAGGCCGCGCTGGAAGGCCGCCTGGACCAGGTCCGGGCCGAGTGGGATGCGCGCGTGGCGCTGGGCGTGGTCCTAGCCGCCGGCGGTTACCCCGGAACCTACCGCAAGGGCGACGCCATCACCGGCCTGGAGGCCGTGGAACGCGATCCCAATGCCCACGTGTTCCACGCCGGGACCGCACAGGGCGAAGACGGAACGATCGTCACCGCCGGGGGCCGTGTGCTGTGCGTGGTCGGCCTCGGCGAGGACGTGAAGGCCGCGCAGAAAAAGGCCTACGCAGCCGTACAACAGATTCATTTCGACGATATATACTGCCGAACAGATATCGGCTATCGCGCCGTCGCCCGGGAGGGATAACCCCGGGCAACGGCGCGTCTACCCCCTCCTGGAGAACCACCCGATGGCCGCCCCCGAAGTCACGCACCTGCCCAACCTCCCCAACGACGCGGAGGGCCTGCGGCAATCGATCCGCGATGCCGTGGTCCGCGTGGTGGGGGAAGACCCGCGCGAAGCCACCGAACGCGACTGGATGGAGGCTCTCGCCTTCGCCATCCGTGAACGCATGGTGGAGCGGCGCCTGCTGACCCGCCGGCAATTCGCCGACGAGGACGTCAAGCGCGTCTACTACCTGTCGCTGGAATACCTGATCGGGCGCATGCTCGAGGCCAACCTGCGCAACATGGGCATCCTCGAGCCGGCACGCCAGGCGATGGCGGACCTCGGCGTGAACCTGGATACCATCCTCGACCTGGAAGACGACGCCGCCCTCGGCAATGGCGGCCTCGGGCGCCTGGCCGCCTGCATCCTCGAGTCGCTGGCGACCCAGGGCTACCCCGGCTACGGCTACGGCATCCGCTATGAATTCGGGATGTTCCGACAGGAGTTCGAGCCCTACCAACAGGTCGAGCACCCGGACAACTGGCTGCGCTACGGCAACCCCTGGGAATTCCCGCGCTCGGATCGCAAATTCCCGATCCACTTCTACGGCTACGTGGTCGAGCATCATGGCCCCGACGGCTCCACTCGTTACACCTGGGAGGACGGCGAGGAAGTCCTGGCCATGGCCTACGACTACCCGACGGCGGGCTACGGCCGGCGCAACGTGAACAATCTGCGGCTGTGGGCGGCCAAGGCCACCCGCGACTTCGACCTGCGCTACTTCAACGAGGGCGATTACATCCGCGCCGTCTCGGACAAGGCCGAGTCGGAGACCATCTCGATGGTTCTGTACCCCAACGACACCACTGCGGTCGGCAAGGAACTGCGGCTGAAACAGGAGTATTTCTTCGTCTCCGCTTCGCTGCAGGACATCCTGGAGCGCCATCTGGCACTCGGCTACAGCCTCGATGAAGTGCCCGACAAGATTGCGATCCAGCTCAACGACACCCACCCGGCGATCGCCGTGGCGGAACTGATGCGCCTGCTGGTGGATCACCATGAACAGCCCTGGGACCACGCCTGGGACCTGAGCCGGCGCACCTTCGCCTACACCAACCACACCCTGATGCCCGAGGCCCTCGAGACCTGGCAGGTGGAGTTGATGGAGCGCGTTCTGCCACGGCACATGGGGATCATCTACCGTATCAACCAGGATTTCCTGGAAGAGGTCCGTCACCGCTATCCCGGGGACAACGACCGCCTGACCCGGCTGTCCATCATCGACGAGGACCATGGCCGCCGCGTGCGCATGGCCCACCTGGCCGTGGTTGGCTCGCACCACGTCAACGGCGTGGCCGCGCTGCATACCCAGCTGTTGCAGGAGACCCTGTTCGAGGACTTCTACGCCCTGTGGCCGGAACGCTTCGTCAATGTCACCAACGGCGTGACCCCGCGCCTGTGGATGATCCAGTCCAACCCCGCGCTCACCGAACTGCTGGGCCAGCGCATCGGCAACGACTGGCAGTACAACCTGGACCGTCTGCGCGCGCTGGAGCCCTACGCCCAGGATCCCGAACTGCAAAAGGCGTTCATGGACGTGAAGCGCGCCAACAAGCAGCGCCTGACCGACCTGGTCCGTGAGCGCACCGGCGTGGAGTTGAACCCGGACGTGATGTTCGACGTGCAGATCAAGCGCATCCACGAATACAAGCGCCAATTGCTGAAGCTCCTGCACGTGGTGGATCTCTACCGGCGCATCCGTGCCGGCGAGGACGTCCCGCCGCGCGTGGTCCTGTTCGGCGGCAAGGCGGCGCCCGGCTATGCCCGCGCCAAGGGCATCATCCAGGTGATCAACGAGGTGGCCGACATCGTGAACCACGATCCGGCCGTGGGNGACCGCCTGAAGTGCGTGTTCTTCCCCAACTACGAGGTCAGTTCCGCCAGCATCATCATCCCGGCGGCCGATGTCTCCGAACAGATTTCCACCGCCGGCTTCGAGGCCTCCGGCACCGGCAACATGAAACTGGCACTGAACGGCGCCCTGACCATCGGCACGCTGGACGGCGCCAACATCGAGATCCGCGACGCGGTGGGCGAGGAGTCTATCTTCATCTTCGGCATGACTGCCGACGAGGTGGTCGAGCATCGCCGCAACGGCCCGAGCCCCGAGGCCATCCTGGCGCAGCAGCCCAACCTGGCCGCCGCGGTGGAGATGATCGAATCGGGGTTCTTTACCTGCGACGACCCGGGGACCCATGGCGACCTTGGGCGCTACCTGCGCCACGAGGACCCGTTCTTCGTGATCGCCGACTATCCAGCCTACGCCGCGGCCTGCGACCGGGCGGATGCCCTGTACGCCGACCGTACCGCATGGGCCGAGGCAGCCATCCTGAATGTCGCGCGCATGGGGTACTTCTCCATCGACCGCACGGTGCGCGACTACGCCGACCAGATCTGGGATATCACGCCGGAGCCGGTGGCCCCGTCGCGGACCAACGGCGCCGCCTGACGCGGAGCGGGGGACTCAGGCGTCGGGAAGCCCCAGGCGGCGCAACCAGCCGTCGGGGTTGCCCGCGCACACCAGGAATTCGGGGTTCAGCAGGCTTTCGCGCGTGTTGTAACGCAGCTCCTGCCCGTGGAGATCCGTCACCCGTCCGCCTGCGGCCCGGACCACGGCGTGCGCCGCGCCGGTATCCCACTCGCTGGTGGGCCCCAGACGCGGATAGATGTCGGCAGCTCCCTCGGCCACCAGGCACAGCTTCATCGAGCTGCCCATGCTGACCAGGTCGTGGGGCCCCAGACGGTCCAGCGCGACCTTGAGTCGCTCCGCCCCGTGCGAACGGCTGCCCGCCACCAATGGGTGATCGGTGCCAATACGGTCGCGCGCCACTGCGATTTCCCACGGGGGCTGATCCTCGTCACGGCGAATGGCCACGCCATCGCGATGACCGGCGTACAGGCGCTTGAGCACCGGGCACCAGACGACGCCCAGCACCGGCTCGTGGTCGTGGATCAGGGCCACGTTCACGGTAAATTCGCCGCTGCGCTTGACGAACTCGCGGGTGCCGTCGAGGGGATCAATCAACCAGTAGGTCTGCCACTGGCGACGGCGCTCGAAGGGCACGTCCTGCCCCTCCTCCGACAACACGGGCCAGTCGGGGTCGATGTCGGCCAGCCCATGGGCAAGGATCCGGTGGGCAGCCAGATCGGCCTCGGTGAGCGGCGAATGATCGGCCTTTTCGGTGACCGCAAAGCGCGTCTCGTAGAGTTCGAGGATCGCGTGGCCGGCCTGGTCGGCCAGCGCAGCCACCTCGTGCATCAGGGCAGTAAGAGCCGAATCCTTCGGCGGAGCATGCATGGGGAACTCCCGTTTTCCCGAAACGTTCCGCCTAGCTTGGCAGGGTTGCGCTCAGGCGTCGAGGTAATCGCGCACCATGTACAGCGCGGCGATGGAGCGCGCCTCGGTCAGATCTTCCCGGGCGACCAGCTCGGTCAGCCGGTCCAGCGACCAGGGGACCACCTCGAGCGCCTCCGGCTCGTCGCCTTCCGCGGCCTGCGGATACAGGTCCTCGGCCAGCACCAGATGGGTCTGGTGGGCCATGTAGCCGGGTGCCACGGTCAGCGCGCCCAGGTGGGTCAGGCGATGCCCGGCGTGGCCAACCTCCTCCATGATCTCGCGGTTGGCGGCAGTCAGGATGTCCTCGCCCGCCTCCATCCGCCCCTTGGGCAGACCCAGCTCGTAGCGGTGGGTGCCGGCGGCATACTCGCGGATCAACAGGACGGTCCGGTCGGTCTGCACCGGGGCGATGATCACCGCCCCATGGCCGCGACTGACCAGACGCTCGAAGCAGGTGCGCGCACCATTGCTGAATTCGAGATCCAGCTCCTCCACCTCGAACAGGCGGCTGCTGGCGACCGTACGGCGGCCCTGGACATCCGGCTTGTCTCGGCTCATGCGCCCTCCGGGAGACATGTAGGAAAACGCTGCTTAATGTACACGCTCGCGTTGGCACCTTAGGGGGTCCGCCGCCTTTTCGCGCGCACGGCGCCGCGGCTCACCTCTGCCGCACAGGGACTGCACGGCAGCGCCGCACCTTGGTTGCACGCAAACATGTCAAGCGCGAGCGGGTAAATGCGTCAGCGTTTCCCTAATGGCTGTTGCGTAGCCGCACCAGGGTACGCAGTTCGCCCTCGAACAAGGTGTCGAACATGAAGCCATGATCGGAGGTGACCACCTCGAACCCCTCCTGGTCGGCCGGATCGGTCTCCGCCAGACGCAGGTCAAGATCGCCCCAGCTCACGGCCATGGTGACGCGCATCGGGAAGTAGCCATCCAGGAAGCGGCGCACGAACGGGCCGTTCTCCAGGCGATAGACGCCGTCCCCCTCGTCTTCGACGATCTTCATGCGCGCGGTCACGCAGACCTCGGCGTCCCGCTGCACCCCGCGCAGGTCCACGCGATCGCCCTCGGCACGCGCGGATTCGATGTTGCGGGTGGACTCGACCTGGAGCTCGTCGATTCTGGCTTCATTGTACACAATGACCATGCGCCGAATGGCCGCCACATCATTGTGACACTGGCGCAGATCGGCCCAGCCATCCTCCAGCGAGGACTGCGTGATGCGGATCTGGTTCTGGTGGTGATGCGGAGTCCGGTCCGGCTCCTCCAGCAGGAAGGTCAGCTCCGGACTGGTGGTCTGGGTCTGGTCCGGGGAGACCGTCTCGCCCCACAGGCTGTCGTCCTCCAGCGGGTCGTAGTCCGAGTCGCCGGGGTCCATTCCCTGCACGGCCAGCGGCAGCGCCATCAGCGCAAGGAGCAGGGGCGCGGGAAGGAACCGCGATTGGGGTACCATGGGGGCCATCGTCGTCACCCTCTTTCGTGTAGCCGTTAGCTGTGGACCTGCAAAACCCCGAAAAAAATCCGCGCCCGCCCGCGGCCCGCGCCGCGATCGCCTGGGATCGCATCGACACTGTGCTGTTCGACATGGACGGGACGCTGCTGGATCTGCACTTCGACAATCGCTTCTGGCGTGAACTGATCCCGCAGGAATACATCCGCTGCCAACCGGATGACCCGGAATGCGCGCGCCGCCGCCTGGAGGACGAGATGCAGCGGGTGCGCGGCAAGCTGGAGTGGTACTGCGTGGATCACTGGACCCGCTTTACCGGTCTGGACATCCTCGGCCTGAAACGCGAACTGGCCCACCACATCGCCCTGAAACCGCATGCCGAGCAAGTCCTGGGTGCCCTGCAAAGGGCCGGGCGGCGGCGGGTGCTGGTCACCAACGCCCACCCGCAGGTCTACGCCTTCAAGCACCGCCTCACCCGCATTGGCGACCGCCTGGATACCATTGTCTCCGCCCACGACCTCGATTGCGCCAAGGAAGACGGCAGCTTCTGGGAACGCCTGCAGCGGGTCGCACCGTACGCTCCGGAACGTACGCTGCTGGTGGACGACAACCTGCTGGCGCTGGCCAGCGCCGCCGGAGCAGGGATCGCCGAACTGCGGGGCATGCGCTACCCGGACGAGCGCGGCGAGCCCATGCACTCGGGGGACTTCGAACTGCTGGAATCGCTCGCGGACCTGTTGCCCGGCCTGAGCGACCCGGGAAGCGTGGCGGCTGCTACTTGACCGGTGTCGGCAGGTTGCGGATCAAGTCCAGTCGGATCTGCACCGTACGGCCCTCGCATTCCCCGTCGAGCCAGTGGCACCCGTCCGCCTCGCGCACCTCGCGCGGGGTCACCTTGCCCCACCAGGCCTGGCTGGAATTGGGCTCGACCCAGTTCAGCTGCAGGGTCTCACCGGTAAGGATGGCGATCTCCAGACGCTCGGAGACATGACGGGGAATGGCGGGATCGGTCATCGGGGGGCTTCGCGGTAGTCGGTCGGGTCGGGGATGCCGGCCGCGGCGAACGCGGCACGCCGGGCCTGACACTGCGGGCAACGCCCGCACTGCCGCGATTGTGCCAGAAGGCAGCTCCAGGTGTGGCGCCAATCGATCCCCAGCGGGTCGGTGGCGGCAATGATCTCGGCTTTGCTCCGGTCGATCAGCGGGGCCTCGACCTGCAGGCCGGGCACCAGACCTGCGGCCAGCTCCGAGACCTGCTGCACAAACCCCGGTTGCGAACCCGGACCATGCCCCTGATCCTCGCGGTTCAGCGCCAGCAGGATGCGTGCCGCGCCGTGGTGCTCGGCCAGGTTGACCGCCAGGGCCAGCACCAACAGATTGCGCTGGGGCAGCGGCACGTGTCCGACCCAGTCGTTGCGACGGGTGAAGGCCGTGCGCAGGGACTGGAGATCCAGCGCGATGGGGGCACAACCGTAGACCGCCGACAGATGCTCCACCGCGGTCCATTCGCGCGCGGCATTACGCTGGCCGTAGTCGACCCACACGGCACGCAACGAGCGGCCGGCGGCATGCTCCTGCGCCAGCAAGGCGCTGCTCTCGATGCCGCCGGAGAGCAGGAGAAGATCGGGGGATTCGGGCCGGGCGGGTTCCATTCGGGCACCATACCGCACAGCGCAAGACCACGGAGACCCTGAATTGATCGAACAACTACGCAGCCACTGGCAGCGCCTGCTGGGCGCCGAACGCAGCGACCGCCCCGAGGGCGCCCCCGAGGAGCGCCTGCAACGCGCCGCGGCGGCGCTGATCATGGAGGTCTGCCGGGCCGACTTTGATCTGCACGCCGAGGAACTGGAGTCCGTGCGCGCCAGCCTGATCGAACTGTTCCGGCTGGACAGTGATACCGCCGATGCGATGCTGGAGATTGCCCAGGAGGACAGCGACGAACTGATCTCCATCCACCCCATGGTGCGCGAAGTGAACGCATCCTTTGATGCCGGGCAGAAGACCGACATCATGCGCGCCCTGTGGCGTGCCGCCTGGGCCAACCGCGACCTCAACAAGCGCCAGGAAGCGGTAATCCGGCACCTCGCAGACCTGCTCTACATCCCGCACGCGACCTTCATCCGCACCAAGCACGAGGTCCTAGGGAAACACTGATTCATGTACACGCTCGCGTTGGCACCCCAGGTTCTTCGAGACAAGGCGCGTCGTGCGGCGGGTAGTCGTTCTACCCGCAAGCGGCGCAACGCCGTATCGGGGAACCTGGGGTGCCAACCCCACAAACCATTCAATGCAGGGGCTCGGCCGCTTTTGCGCGCGCACAGCGTTGCGGTTCCCTTGTGCAGAATGACTGCACGGCGGTCACCGCGCCTTGTTCGCACGCAAAAGCGACTCGAGCGCGAGCGTATACATGAAGCAGTGTTTCCCTGGGCGATGCGGCCGACCCTCGCTGACCGAGGCGCTTTCTGATGAGTGATCCGGGTACCCTGCTGGCGGCCCTGGCCGTGGGCATCCTCGGTGGCGTGCACTGCCTGGGGATGTGCGGCGGCATCGTCGGCGCGATCTCCATGGGCCACGGCCGCCGCGGACCCGGGCTCGATCTCCTGCTGGCCTATAACCTCGGGCGCATGGCGAGTTACGTGGTCGCCGGCGCGCTGGCGGGATGGCTGGGGGCCAGCCTGCTCGGCGGCCTGCCCGCCGGGCAGGCGATCCTCCAGGGCATCGCCGCCGTCTTCCTGATCCTGCTCGGGCTCTATCTCGGGGGCTGGTGGCCGGTCCTGGCCCGTCTGGAAAAGGCCGGTGGCGTACTGTGGCGCCGCATCGAACCGCTGGGCCGGCGTTTCCTGCCAGTGCGCCATGCCGGTCAGGCGCTGATGGTTGGCGGGCTGTGGGGCTGGCTGCCCTGCGGCCTGGTGTACAGCGTGCTGGCCTGGTCGCTCAGTGCCGGCGGCGCGCTGGAAGGGGCCGCCCTGATGGGCGCCTTCGCCCTGGGGACGCTGCCGAATCTGCTGCTGATGGGGGTGTTCGCCGCGCGCCTGGCGGCCTTCGTGCGCCGCCCCTGGGTCCGCCGGATCGCCGGCGGCGGGGTCGCACTGTACGGCGCATGGATGCTGCTAGGCCTGGTGCTTTGATGCCCCGCCCGAACGAGCGGGGCATCGTTCGCAGGCCCCGCGGCGGGGCTCAGTCGGCGTAAAAGTCGCGGGTGAAACGGATCGGCAGCGTGCGGTCGCTGTCCGCCGGGGTAATGTCGATCTGGAACTCGAGCGTTTCCCCGCCACGCACCGTCACCTCGGAGAGGTGATAGATGGCATCACCGTCCTGAATCTCGCGGAAGCGCAGACTGCGCATCTGGTCATTCATGTTGGTGGCCGAACCACTGACTTCCGCGGAAACCGCCTGCAAGCCGTTGTCGCCCCGCTCCATCACGCTGATGTTGACCATGGCCCGGTTGGAACTGCGCCGCACGTCATAGGCCCGCGCGACCTCCGGGGACAGGAAGGTGGTGTTGATCACGTTGTAGTAGACGACGTAATTGTCGAATTCCGCCTCGTTGGCGGATGCGATCGAGCTTCCGAGAGCAACCGCCGCCAATGCGACGAGAAAGCCGGTGATGACCCGATGCACTCTTGCCATGACTGACTCCTGTTCCGTTTGAGAAACGGGGACCTGGCGGCGGCATTGCCACAGGGGCCCCTCGTCCCGAGTCTAGCCCGTTTTGCACCCGAACTGGCAAGGCCGCCCCGCGCATTTCGCCCGGGCGTCGATCTACCTCAAAAAGAGCGCACGATAATCAGCAAGATATAAAGCCCAACCAGGGCGATCATTGGCGAAAAATCGATCGCGCCGGTATTCGGCAGGGCCCGGCGCAGAGGGCCGAGGATGGGGCGGTTCACCGCTCCCGCCAGCCGCATGATGGGGTTGTTGGCGGAACCGCCCCCCGCCTGAAGCCAGCTCATCACCACCTCGGCAATAAGCGCGATGATGAAGACCCAGATCACCGTGGTCAGCAATTCCCGGATTGCCACGGCCAGGATAATCCCGACCCCGACATCCACACCCACAATCAGCACGCGCAACCAGATTTCGATGAACTTGAGCACGATCATCAGCACGATCGCGGCCAGATCCACCCGCCCGACCGAGGGGATCACGGGCCGCAACACCCGCAACGGCGGGTCGGTCAGCATCACGATGGTCTGCGAGATCGGGTTGTAGTAATCGGCCCGCACCAGGCCGAAGATCGTCCTCAAAATCAACAGGATGATATAAATCCCGAAGACAACGCCAACGAGGAAGATGGCGATCTCTTGTCCGGTTCCGGTGGCGGGCATGCAGACTCCTTGCGATGCAGCGAGTTAACCGCGCCCATTCTCCGGCAAGCCCGGCGGGATGCCAAGCGAGGGAGACGCGGATCCAGTCGCCCGTACGCGCTCGACTCGATTTTGTTCGGTGACAAGGCGCGGCAAGTGAGGTGTAGGCAAGCTACATAAACGAGCCGCAACGCGCTCCGTGGGCGCCAACGCGGACGAGCGAATGAAGCAGTGTCTCCCAGGGAGACACTGCTCAAACGCCGCGGCGGGATCCATGCAGTCGCGTACGCGAGTCGCGATTTCCTCGATCGACAGCTCGGTCACGTCCAGATGCGGGATCTGCCAGCTATCGAGGAACTCCTGGATCGCCGCACACTCGGCCCGGCACTGGGCCAGGCTGGCATAGCGGCTGTCGGGCCGGCGGCCCTCGCGGATCTGGGCGAGCCGCTGCGGGGTGATCGTCAGCCCCACCAGGCGCCCACCCAGGCCGCGCAGCCCTTCCGGCATGTGCGGGATGTCGCCCTGGCGCAGGTCCTCCGGGACCAGCGGGTAGTTCGCCGCGAACAGCCCGTAGTTCATGGCCAGATAGAGGCTGGTCGGCGTCTTGCCGGAACGCGAGGCACCCAGCAACACCACGTCGGCCACCGACAGGTCCTGCACGGCCAACCCATCGTCGTGCGCCAGGGTGTAGTTGAGCGCTTCGATGCGCCGGTCATAGCGGCTGACGTCACCCATGCCGTGGGCGCGCCCGGAGACCGACTGCGCCGTCGCCCCCAGCAGATTCTCCAGCCGCTCGACCTGCTCGCCGAAGACGTCGATCACCGGCACCGGGCTCTGGCGAAGATCGGCCCGCAGATCGGCATTGGCCAGGGTGGCCACCACCAGGGCGGGCTGCGGCCCGGCCTCGACCCGGGCGAACACGGCGGCCAGGCGCCCGGGCGTCTGCACGAAGGGCAGGCGGTGCCAGGCGGGGTCGACATCCGGAAACTGAGTGAACAGCGAGCGCGCCAGGGTCTCCGCGGTAATCCCGGTGCCATCCGAGACCAGGTAGACCTGCGGGCACTGGGCGACGGAATCAGCCATCATCCGGCCCCCCGACCTTGGCCAGCTGCTCCCAGGTGGACAACAGCGAATCGGGGTTCAGCGACAGCGAATCGATACCCTCGTTCATCAGCCAGACCGCCAGCTCCGGATAGTCGGAAGGGGCCTGCCCGCAGATCCCGACGTACTTGTCGGCGCGACGGGCAGCACGGATCGCCATGCTCAAGAGCGCCTTCACCGCATCGTTGCG
>SL_7KL_010_BRINEDRAFT_10001361_pt1 | contig 11734 bp, 10 predicted proteins | sample SodLak_010_BRINE_FD_10663 | JGI IMG/M metagenome (IMG submission 10663)
CGCAGGTTGCCGCGCTGGAGGTGATCCAGGAGACGGCCCGGGGTGGCGATCAGTATGTCGACGCCCTTGCGCAGGCGGTCCACCTGGGGCTGCATGCCAACGCCGCCGAAGATCACGGCGCTGCGCAGAGAGAGCTTTCGGCCGTAGGTGCGCACACTGTCGTGGATCTGCGCGGCGAGCTCCCGGGTCGGGGCGACAATCAGCAGCCTGACCGGTGGGCGTCCCGGGGCGGGTTGGTCCGCCGCCAGGCGCTGCAGTAGCGGCAGCGTAAAGGCGGCTGTCTTGCCGGTGCCNGTCTGGGCGGCGGCGAGCAGATCCTGGCCTTCGAGAACGTGGGGGATGGCGCGTTGCTGGATGGGGGTGGCGGTGGTGTAGCCCGACGCCCGGATGGCGTCAAGCAGTTCGGCGCGGAGGCCGAAATCATCGAATGTCATTTAAGCGTTACTCCTGAAGCTGCGGGGAGTATACGCACGTTGACCGCAAAGTGGGGGCTCAGTATTATCACGCGTCCCCTGGTGGCTCGGCTGACGGGGGCGCCTGCGGTCGAGGCGGGGTGTAGCGCAGCCTGGTAGCGCGCCTGCTTTGGGAGCAGGATGTCGGGGGTTCAAATCCCTCCACCCCGACCAATTCACTGGCAGGGTTANNTNNCAATGGTGGGCGTAGCTCAGTTGGTAGAGCTCCGGATTGTGGCTCCGGTGGTCGTGGGTTCAAGTCCCATCGCTCACCCCATNNNCNTNANGGGCCGTTAGCTCAATTGGTAGAGCAGCTGACTCTTAATCAGTAGGTTTGGGGTTCGAGTCCCTAACGGCCCACCATTTTCCGAGTGATGTTGGCCACCCATTCCCCTTGATGCCGAGCAATTTCTAGCTCACGTTCGTCTGGCTGACGCGAGCCGTCACCCCCAGCAAGCGTAGACGCACCATAAGGCGTTCCGCCGCTCACTTTTGAAATATCAAACTGCACAGGATTGGTGTAACCCAAGGGAACAATCACCATGCCGTGGTGAGCCAATGTTGTCCACGTGGAGGTGATGGTTTGCTCTTGCCCACCACCGGTGCCGGTGGAAGTAAAAACGCTGGCGACCTTGCCGGCTAAAGCGCCATTGGCCCACAGCCCACCGGTTTGATCGAGAAAGGTTCGCATTTGGCCGGCCATGTTGCCAAACCGGGTGGGTGTACCAAAAATAATGGCATCGTAATCGGCTAGCTCTTCGGGTTTTGCGACCTCGGCTGCTTGGTCGGTTTTACCGCCGGCGGCGCTAAATGCCTCTTCGGGCATTGTCTCAGGCACACGCTTGATGTGCACCTCGGTGCCAGAGACGCTGCGAGCGCCTTCCGCCACACGGTCTGCCATGGTTTCAATATGCCCGTACATCGAGTAGTAAAGGACTAAGATCTTGCTCATTGGTGTGACTCCTTTTATGAATTACTGGCGGATGCCTTCAACTTCAAGCGTGAGATAAACCGTTTCGCTATCAGGGCCAAGGTCATAGTCGATTCCGTAGTCTTTGAGCTGAAAGTCTGCTACCGCAGAAAAACCGACACGCTCATTGCCCCAAGGATCCGTACCCTGGCCAATTTTTTCGACGGTGAGTGTGATGGGGCGGGTGATGCCATTCAAGGTGAAATCGCCTTGCATAATCGCGGTATTGTCGCCAGTGGGCTCGTATGAGGTGCTTGTGAATTGCGCCTCAGGATACTGATCAACATGCAGAAAATCAGCGCTGCGCAGATGCTCGTCACGTTCTTGATGGGCCGAGTCTATGCTAGCGGTGTCGATCGTTACGTTGATTTGCGAAGATTCTGGATTGCTGGGGTCGTAATTAAACTGGCCGGTAAAGTCGTTAAAGCGGCCGGTGAGCCAACTAAAACCCAGGTGATTGACACGAAAGTTAATCGACGCATGCGCGCCTTCGGTGTCGATAATGTAATCAGCGGCTGTTGCCGACCCGGTTGTGACTGCGCCGGCTAGGGCCAGCGTGACGAGACTGGAGCGGAAAAGGGATGAAACTGCCATACGATAAAACTCCTATTTAATTGATGGGCTAAGTGTGGCATTGTTCCGCAAATGCGCCTAATGAATAATTAGCATTAAAACTATGCGTGAAATGAATTTACGGTCGGTCGATTTGAATCTCCTGGTGGTGCTGGAAGCGCTTTTAGCCGAATGTCATGTCACACAAGCGGCAGAGCGTTTGGGTATGAGTCAGCCCGCTGTAAGCCGCGCGCTCGGCCGACTACGAGTTGTGTTCCAAGATCCGTTGCTGATTCGCGGCTCTGATGGCTTTGTGCTTACCGAGCGGGCTCAACAGTTAAAGCAACCGTTAGCGGATGTGCTCGCCGGTATTCAGCACTTGTTAATGCCCATGCATTTTGATCCGGCCCTGTCTAAAGCGGCCATCCGTATTGGCTGCTTAGATTTGGAGGCGGCTGTGTATCTGAATGGATTGGTGCCATTGCTGCGGCAGAAAGCGCCAGGAATGCACCTGGATATTGACTCGCATCCCGATGATTTTTTTGGCCGACTGGCTGATGGCGATTTGCATTTGGCTATTAGTGGGCTGGAGCCGGATGCGCACCTAGATCAATTTCATCGGCGAATACTCGATAACAGTCACTTGGAATGCTTAATGGGCCAAAACAATCCGCTGGCAGCCGGTGAAATGACCGTTGAGCGATACTTGGCAGCAAACCATGGTGTGGTGTCTATTACCGGCAAAGGGCCGGCGATTATGGATGAGAGGCTGTTGGCACTCGGCCTCTCGCGCAACGTTGTACTGCGCCTTTCAAGTTTTTTAAATGTGCCAGATGCTTGCGCACAGAGTGATTTGGTCTTCGCGCTGCCTGCGCGGCTAGGGGCGCGCTTGGCTCGCGAGCACCCTTTGGTTAGCCGCCCGTTGCCCGCTGCGCTGCAAACCGAGCGCTTGCCGATTTATTTATATTGGCATCAGCGACATCATCGTGATCCTGCGCAACAATGGGTGCGCCAGCAGTTCGATCAGCTTGCTTGAGGATTGATGATCGACGACTCCTAATGCATGCAGTTATACTTCTGTAATCGCGAAAGTGGCGGAACTGGTAGACGCGCTGGGTTTAGGTCCCAGTGGGGTTTGTCCCCCGTGCGAGTTCGAGTCTCGCCTTTCGCACCAATCATTAGAGGTGAGTAATGCAAGTATCGGTGGAAACGGCCGAGGGCCTTAAGCGACGGCTAAAAGTTCAAGTGCCCTCATCCCGGGTAGAAGAAGCAGTGCAGAACCGGCTGCGCGATATGCGTGGCAAAGTAAAGCTGCAGGGGTTTCGGCCTGGCAAAGTGCCGTTTAAAGTGGTTGAGAAGCGCTACGGGCCGCAAGTGCGTGGCGAAGTGCTGGATGAGGTCGTCCGTAGCACTTATGCGGAGGCATTAGAGGAAAACGCGCTGCGCCCCGCCGGCGCGCCGGAAATCCAACCGCTTAATCTTGAGGCCGGTCAAGACCTTGAGTACGAAGCGAGCTTTGAGATCATCCCCACCATAGAAATTCAAGGCATAGAGTCTGTCGAGCTTACGCGACCCGCCGTGGATATTGGTGATGAAGACATCGATCGAATTATGCAGCGACTGCTGCGGCAGCATGCCGACTATTCTGAAGTTGATCGCGCGGCTGCAGAAGGTGATCGGATCACTATTGACTTTGAGGGCAAGGTTGATGGTGAAGACTTTGCGGGGAATACGCGGTGAGGACGTGCCTGTTCCGCTTGGTGAGGGGCAAATGCCCGGGCCCTTCGAAGAGCAACTCATTGGCCTAAAGTCGGGTGATGAGAAAACGCTGGATTATGAATTTCCTGAAGCATTTCCTGACGCGCAGATTGCCGGTAAAACAGCGCAATTTGTGGTGAAGGTCAAGCAGGTTGAGGCCCCTGAGCTGCCCGAAGCAGACGATGCCTTTGCTGAAAGGTTAGGTATGGAAGGTGGCATCGAGGCAGTGCGCAATCGCATCGCGGAGAGTTTGGAGCGTGAGCGTGATCAAGCCGTCAGGGCGCGCCTTAAAGGGCAGGTCATGGAGGCGTTGCTGGAGAAGCATGAAATTGAGCTGCCGCAAACCCTAGTAGACCAAGAGCTCGAGCAGTTGCGCCAGCAGTCACCGTCTGACTCAGCCGATGACTTACCGAGTGACACCTTTGAAAAAGAGGCGCGGCGCCGTGTCACTCTTGGATTAGTGGTCAATGAAATCGTGCGTAGCAATCAAATTCAGCTTGATGGTGAGCGTTTGCAACAAGCGCTTCGGCGTGTAGCTGCCGGCTATGAACAGCCTGAGCAGGTCATGCAGTACTATGTGCAAAATCCTGAACTGATGCAGACATTACAAATGCAGGTGATGGAGGATCAAGTGGTCGATTGGGTTGTCGAACAGGCACAGGTTGCTGATCAAACTATGAGTTTGGAGGCGTTGACCAGCGGCGCAAATGCAGAAGACGATGCTGAGGAGCAAAAAGAATGACCGATAGCCAGTACGGCGATCCAACACTTGCCTCGGGTTTAGTGCCCATGGTGGTAGAGCAGACTGCTCGTGGCGAGCGGGCCTACGATATTTTTTCGCGTCTGCTCAAAGAGCGCGTGATTTTCTTGGTGGGTCCGGTTGAAGATCACGGCGCCAATCTGTTGATTGCGCAGTTGCTGTTTCTTGAGTCTGAGAATCCGGATAAGGACATTCATTTCTACATCAATAGCCCGGGCGGTGTGGTAACGGCGGGGCTTGCGATCTACGACACAATGCAGTTTGTGAAACCTGATATCAGCACGGTCTGCATTGGGCAGGCGGCGAGTATGGGGTCTTTTCTGCTGGCAGGCGGCGCGCCAGGTAAGCGGTTTGCGCTACCAAACTCACGGGTCATGATTCATCAGCCACTGGGCGGCTTTCAAGGCCAGGCCACCGATATCGATATTCACGCTAAGGAAATCCTAAGCATGCGTGATCGGTTAAACCAAATTCTGGCCAATCACACCGGTCAGAGTGTTGAGACGATTGCGCATGACACGGAGCGCGACAACTTCATGTCTCCGGAGGCGGCGCAGGACTATGGCATTATTGATAAAGTCCTGACTGATCGCTCAAGCCTTCCGGTTGAGGCGTAGAGACGGTTGCGGTTTAGAGAAAAAGCGGGCAAGGTCGAAGTATTAATGACGCGAAGCTGCAGAGGTAGTCTATGACTGACAATGATAACGGCGGTCGTGGCGATGAGAGTGGAAAGCTCCTGTATTGTTCATTCTGCGGCAAAAGCCAGCATGAGGTGCGTAAGTTAATTGCGGGCCCGTCGGTCTTTGTTTGTGATGAATGTGTTGAGCTGTGCAACGATATTATTCGTGAAGAAATGGAAGAAAAAACGAGCGAGGGAAACGCTCGTCTTCCCAAGCCGCACGAACTGAAACTGGCACTGGATGAACATGTCATTGGCCAAGAGCACGCTAAAAAAGTGCTTGCTGTTGCTGTGTACAACCACTACAAGCGAATGCATGCCAGTCATGGTAAAGACGATGTTGAGCTAAGTAAGAGTAATATTCTGCTTATTGGGCCGACGGGATCGGGTAAAACACTGCTGGCGCAAACGTTAGCGCGTTTGTTGGATGTGCCGTTTACGATAGCGGATGCCACCACATTGACCGAGGCCGGTTATGTGGGTGAAGACGTCGAGAATATCATTCAAAAATTGCTGCAGAAATGTGATTATGATGTCGAGAAAGCGCAGCAGGGCATTGTTTATATTGATGAAATCGACAAAGTCTCGCGCAAAGCAGAAAATCCCTCGATAACTCGGGATGTGTCTGGCGAAGGCGTTCAACAGGCATTGCTTAAGCTGATTGAGGGAACCACGGCTTCCGTGCCGCCGCAAGGTGGCCGCAAACATCCGCAGCAGGAATTTTTGCAAGTCGATACGGGCAATATTTTGTTCATCTGTGGCGGCGCCTTTGCTGGGCTAGAAAAGGTAATTCAGCGCCGTTCGGAGCCGGGTGGCATTGGGTTTTCAGCTGAAATCAAGGGCGAGTCACAGCGGCGTGGGGTGGGTGATACCTTGCGCGATGTAGAGCCAGAGGATTTGGTTCGCTACGGGTTGATTCCCGAGTTTGTTGGCCGACTGCCCGTGGTAGCAACCTTGAATGAGCTTGATGAAGAAGCACTTATTCAAATTCTTCGCGAGCCGAAAAATGCGCTCGTTAAGCAGTTTCAACGTCTCTTTGAGATGGAAGGCGTAGAGCTGGAGTTTCGCGATGACGCGCTGCGTGAGGTGGCTCGCAAGGCCATTAAGAGAAACACGGGTGCACGGGGGCTGCGCACATTGGTTGAGCAGGTGTTGCTGAACACCATGTATGATCTTCCCTCTATGGAGAATGTCAGTAAAGTCGTGGTTGACGATGCCGTGATTCGCGGTGAATCGGCGCCTTATTTACTGTACAACGGATCGGAGCAGCCAGCGGCGGCTTCCGACTGAGGCAATTATGATTGATATTCAAAAGGGCGCTGGCAGCTTTGTCGCGCCCGTACTCCCGTTGCGTGATGTAGTGGTTTATCCGCATATGGTCATCCCGCTGTTTGTAGGGCGTGAGAAGTCTATCGCTGCCTTGGAAGCAGCGATGGCAGAGGATAAGCGTATTCTCCTGGTCGCACAGCACAGTGCGGAAATGGACGACCCATCAGCGGATAATATTTACGCTGTTGGCACCATGGCCAACATTCTGCAGATGCTCAAGCTGCCTGATGGTACCGTTAAGGTCCTCGTCGAAGGAGTGGAGCGAGCGACGGTTAAAGATCTGGATATTGAAAACGCGCTCTACACGGCAACCGCCAGCATCGCCCAAGAACCAGCCTTTGAAGATGATCGTGAAGTGGATGCGATGGCGCGCTCGTTGCTCTCCATGTTTGAGCAATACGTCAAGCTGAATAAGAAAATCCCGCCTGAGATCCTTTCCTCTCTGCAGGGAATCGATGAGTTTGGCCGCTTGGCTGACACCGTAGCCGCCCATATGAGCCTAAAGGTGGACGATAAGCAGGCGATACTTGAGATGCTAGACGTGCCCACGCGGATGGAGCATCTCATTGGGTTAATTGATAGCGAGCTCGATATTCTGCAAGTGGAAAAGCGGATTCGCGGGCGCGTTAAGCAGCAGATGGAGAAGTCGCAGCGCGAGTATTATTTGAATGAGCAAATGAAGGCTATTCAAAAAGAGCTGGGCGAATTAGATGATGTGCCCAACGAAGTCGAGGACCTTGAACAGAAGATCGAAAAGGCCAAAATGCCCAAAGAGGCCCGCCAAAAGGCGGAGCAAGAACTCGCTAAGATGCGCATGATGTCTCCGATGTCTGCCGAAGCCACCGTTGTGCGTAATTATCTTGAATGGATGGTCGCGCTGCCCTGGCACCACCGAACCCGCATAAGGCACGATCTGCCCCGTGCCGAGGCGATATTAGATGCGGATCATTATGGTCTTGAGAAAGTTAAAGAGCGCATCCTGGAATACTTGGCAGTCCAGCAGCGGGTGCGCAAACTTAAAGGGCCGATTCTCTGCTTGGTAGGCCCACCGGGCGTGGGTAAAACCTCATTAGGTGAATCGATCGCCCGCGCAATTAATCGCCGTTTTGTGCGGATGTCACTGGGTGGCGTGCGGGATGAGGCGGAAATTCGCGGGCATCGGCGCACTTATATTGGGTCGTTGCCTGGCAAAATCGTGCAGAAACTCGCTAAAGTTGAAGCTCGTAATCCGCTCTTTTTGCTCGATGAAATCGATAAGATGGCGATGGATTTTCGGGGTGATCCGGCCTCTGCTTTGCTAGAGGTGCTCGACCCGGAGCAAAATGCCACATTTAACGACCATTACCTTGAGGTCGATTTTGATCTCTCCGATGTGATGTTCGTTTGTACGGCAAATACCATGAACATTCCAGGCCCGTTGCTTGATCGGATGGAGGTGATTCGCCTCTCTGGCTACACCGAAGAAGAAAAAGTTAATATTGCGCGTAACTACCTGGTGCCAAAGCAGAAAAAAGCGAACGGGTTGAAAGATGATGAACTGGTTATTAGTGATAATGCGTTGCGCGATATTGTGCGCTATTACACCCGGGAGGCGGGTGTGCGCAGCCTTGAGCGCGAGGTGGCAAAAGTTGCCAGACGTGTTGTAAAGCGTGTTCTGATTAACCCCCGAGATCGGGCTGTGCATGTAGATACGCGGAATCTTGATAAGTATCTTGGGGTGAGGCGCCATCGCTATGGAAGGGCGGAGAGCGAAGACCAAATCGGTCGGGTAACTGGGCTGGCTTGGACTGAAGTGGGTGGTGAGTTGCTGACGATTGAAAGCGCGGTGGTGCCGGGTAAGGGGCGCCTGCAGAACACCGGGCAGCTAGGTGATGTGATGAAGGAGTCAATCCATGCTGCGTTAACCGTGGTGCGTAGCCGCTCGCGAGCACTGGGTATCGATCCAGACTTTCATCAGGCCCACGATATTCACATCCATGTGCCCGAGGGTGCAATCCCGAAGGATGGGCCTAGCGCCGGGGTTGGGATGTGTACGGCGTTGGTATCAACGCTAACCGGTATTTCAGTTCGCGCTAATGTGGCGATGACAGGCGAGATTACCCTGCGCGGTGAGGTCTTGCCGATTGGTGGGCTGAAGGAAAAATTGCTAGCAGCACTGCGTGGCGGGATTGATACTGTGGTGATTCCTGAAGAAAATCGTAAGGATTTGGCGGAGATTTCCAGCGATATAAAAGGGCGTTTGAAGATTCTTCCGATTCAATGGATAGACGAGGTGTTGAATATTGCACTTACCGCAAGACCAGTGCCCTTAACTGATGGCTCGGTTGCTAGTCATGAAGAACAAGCAACCACCGGCGGCAAGAAGTTAGAAACGGTTCGCCCGCATTGACTGTCAGGAATATACTTGTTTTTGGGGCGTTGAGTAGGCACAGTTTCAACGCTACAGTTGAAAGGGACTAGAGGTGCCGGGGTTCGGCAGCGCTAGATTGATGGCTTTAACATTATTAAAGGGACAATTTTCATGAACAAATCAGAATTAATTGAAGCAGTTGCAGAGTCAGCGGGCATTTCAAAAGCGGCGGCCGCCAGCGCAGTGGACGGTTTTGCTGATGCGATCAAAGGTGCTTTGAAAAAAGGCGAGCAGGTTACTTTAGTCGGGTTTGGCACTTTTACCGTGCGCGATCGCGCTGCGCGCAGTGGCCGTAACCCACGGACTGGCGAGACGATTAATATTCCTGCATCAAAAGTGCCAGGATTTAAGGCTGGCAAGGCGTTGAAGGATGCCGTAAACTAGCGTTTGGGTTCTGGGTGGTTAGCTCAGCTGGGAGAGCGTCGCCCTTACAAGGCGAATGTCGGGGGTTCGATCCCCTCACCACCCACCAACAAGATTTGGAGCGGTAGTTCAGCTGGTTAGAATGCCGGCCTGTCACGCCGGAGGTCGCGGGTTCAAATCCCGTCCGCTCCGCCAAGTTACCCATCATCAAAAAGGCGCCATCGGCGCCTTTTTGGTTTACGGAGCGGATAAACGAGTATGCTGCAAGCGATTAGAGATAAGACCCGCGGTTGGATTGCGTACGTTATTGTTGCGATTTTGGTGGTGCCTTTTGCGCTATTCGGTTTATACAATTACGTGGGGGGCGGTGGCCCGCAGGTGGTTGCCACTGTTGATGGCGAGGACATATCACGGCATCAGTTTGATCAGGCATGGCAGCAACGCCAAGCGGATTTGCGCCGGGTTTTAGGCGATCAGTTTGACCTAAGCCAGCTCAACACTGCGGTGCTGCGTCGTGACACGCTTGATGAGTTGGTTGACCGGCAGCTATTGATTAATTTCGCCAGAGATCATGGCTTGCAAGTCAGCGATGGCGATGTAGTCAGGGCAATTCGCGCGCAGCCGCTTTTTCAAGTCGATGGGGTCTTTTCGTCTGAACGCTATCGGGCCATTTTGGCCCAAAATCGCCTATCCGCAGAGCAATATGAATCGCAGCTTCGTCGCGATTTAGCCCTGGATTTGGTGGCCCGTGCACTCGGCATAGGAACATTCGTTAACCAGCGTGAGCTAGAGCGGGTGGTTGGGTTGCAGTGGCAGGAGCGGCAGGTCGGTTGGATTGATCTGCCACAGGCTGCATTTGTCAGTGATGAACCACTGGCAGAGTCGCAGATCGAGGCTTTTTTTACGCAAACCGCTGATCAATATCGTGCCCCCGAGGCGGTGAGGCTGAGTTATATCGAGCTGGACCCTTCCGAATTAGCGGCGCAAATTAGCGTGAGCGATGCTGATGTTCAAGCACGTTACCGGCAGTTACAAGACGCCGCTCAAGCTCAATCGGCCCGTGAAATTCGTCATATCCTCACGGAAACTGAGGATGAAATTCGAGCGGCTCAGGAGCAGCTCAATGAGGGCGCCACTTTTGCTGAAGTTGCGCAGGAGCGATCAATTGATCGAGGCTCTGCTGCTAATGGCGGAGCACTGGGGCTGCTTCAGCCAGGAGACCTCGAAGAGGCGTTTGAGTCGGTGGCATGGGAGCTTGAAATCGGGGAGCGAAGTGGACCAGTCCAGACCTCCTCGGGTTGGCATCTCATCGAGGTTACCAATGTTAGGCTGTCGGATCTCCCTGAATTAAGTGATATGGCAGCGGAGATTGAAGAAGAACTGGCCCGTGCCGAGGCCGATCGTCTGCTATTCGAGCAGGGTAATACCCTAGATACGCTCGCGTTTGATCACCCTGACTCGCTTGAGCCGGCAGCCGATGCGCTCGGTGTGGATATTCAGGCCACGGATTGGATAAGCCGTCAGTATGATGGTGAGGGAATTGGTGCTGAGCCAGCCGTTCGGAACGCGGCTTTTAGTGCGGCGGTGTTATCGCGTGGTGAGAATAGCCCATTGCTTGAGCTTAGCGAAGGACGATACGCAGTGGTGCGTGTTGAGGCGCATCGTGAAGCGCGGCAGCAAACTCTCGAAGAGGTGCAGCCACAAGTTGAAGCGCGGTTGCGCGAGCAAATGGCAAGAGAACGTGCAGAGGAGGCAGCCAACCAGCTGGCCAGTCGAATCGTGTCAGGCCAGCCGTTAGCAGACGTTGTGACTGATGATGAGTTCAGTGAGCGCATTACCGTGGTTGAGCCAGTTTGGGCTCAGCGTGACGGGGGTGTTTTACCTAGCGCGATTAATGAGTTTGCTTTTCGCCTGCCTCGTGTCGAGGGAGAAAGTACGGTTGAGACCCTTGCGACAAATACTGGGTGGGCGGTTGTTCAGTTAAGTGGTGTCAGGGACGGCGATGTCTCGGAGATCGACTTGCAGGCAACCGATCAATTAGCGGATTCATTACGCCAAATAGACAGTGAGATTGCCTTTGAGGCTGTCCTCGCCGAGCTGCGGGCTCAAGCGAGGATCCGGCTCAATGAAGGTTTGACTGACTAATCAGCGCCGCTGCCAGTGCGCTGCCTGACAGCGCCACGGCATGGAAGCCGCCATCAACATGCAGCACCTCTCCGGTAATACCGGAGGCAAGGTCTGAGCAGATAAAGGCGCTTGCATTACCAACCTCGGCAATATCTACATTACGCCGCAAAGGCGCCGAGGCCGCGTTGTAATCCAGCATCTTGCGAAAGTCCCCAATACCTGAGGCGGCAAGGGTGCGAATCGGCCCGGCGGAGATGGCATTAACTCGAATACCTTCGGGCCCCAGGTCATTCGCCATGTATCGCACCGCGGCTTCCAAGCTTGCCTTGGCCGG
>SL_7KL_010_BRINEDRAFT_10001362_pt1 | contig 11734 bp, 9 predicted proteins | sample SodLak_010_BRINE_FD_10663 | JGI IMG/M metagenome (IMG submission 10663)
CCGGTCCACGGGCCGAGCACCGAGGTTGGGTTCGCCCCATTTCCACCGTCACGCTGGGCGCTGGGCTGCGACGCTGCCACCTTTGCGCCCCGCACGCTCCACCGCGCTACAGCCACCCGCACGCTGTCACCTTTGCGCCCCGCACGCTCCATCGCGCTACAGCCACCCGCACGCTCCACCGCGCTGCAGCCGCCCCGCACGCTCCCGCACCCTCGAAAGGCATCGTCGATGCGTTCTCCCCTGCTCGCACATCGGACCCACCGTACGGGTCGCGTTGGCCGCGTCACCGCCGCCGGGGCAGTGGTCGCCGTGGGATTGCTCGTGGCCGCGTGTGGCGGCGAGACGACCACGGACGGCGCCTTGGAAGATCCCGCCAACGACCCGGCCGGCGAGGAGGCAACCGCTGAGGTCGATGACGACCGTCCTTCGACGAACCTGCGGGTGTCCTACCCCCAGGAACCGCCGAACTGGGACTACACGGAGAACACCGCCACGGCCAACCGCGCACTGCTGGTCCACAACGTCGTCGAACCGCTCCTCGAGCGACAGGAAGACGGGAGCTGGGCGCCGTTGTTGGCGGACGTGACGGTCAGCGAGGACGGACTGACCTACGTCCTGGAACTGGTCGAAGCCACCTTCCACGACGGCACCGCCCTGACCTCCGCCGATGTCGTCTACTCGCTGGAGTACAACCGGGCCTCTCCACACGCGGTGGTCTCCGTGCCCTTCGACGCTGTTGCGGCGATCGAGCCCGATGGTGAGCGCACCGTCACGGTCACCCTCGATCAGCCCAGCCAGCGCTTCCTCGAGGGCCTGTCGGGTGTCTCCGGCCTGATCATCGCCGAGGGCAGCTCCGGTGACCTCGCAACACAACCGGTGGGTACCGGCCCCTACACCTTCGACGAGTGGCGCCCCGACGTGAGCGTCAGCCTGCGCCGCTTCGAGGACTACTGGGCGGAACTCCCCTACTTCGAGTCGATCGACTACCGCTTCATCGGCGATGAGACCGCCGCACTCAACGCCCTACGTGCGGGGGATATCGACCTGGTGGGGGCGATCGTCGGCGACGGCGTGGAGCAGTTCGACTCGATCGACGCAACCGAGGGGTTGGTCGGCCTGACCTCGCCCTCCACCAACATCCACTACCTGACGCTGAACGCTGAAGACCCCGTCTTCGACGATGCACGGGTCCGTCAGGCCATCGCCCACGCGATCGACCGAGAGCCGATCCTGCTTGGTGGCTTCGGCGGACGCGGCGAAGCCAACTGCGTCTTCGTCAACCCTCCGAACGTGCCCTGGAACAGCGACTACTGCCCGTACCCGCACGATCCGGACCGGGCTCGTGAGTTGCTCGCTGACGCCGGCCGTGAGGATCTCGAGCTGACGTTGAAGTTCCCCCAGGTGGCGGACTTCCCGCCGATCGCGGAGATCGAGATCGCGCAGCTGGCGGCGGTCGGGATCAGCGTGGAGTCCCAGGGTCGGGACCTGCCCACCTTCCTCGATGAGGTGCTCGCCGACTTCGACTACCAGCTGGCAACGATCAGCGGCGCACCTCAGATCGATGCCTGGGTCGGGGAAGGTCGGATGACCAGGGACGCCCTCCCGGAGTTCGACGCCCTGCTAGCCGAAGCCGATGCGGCAACGGACGTCGACGAGTGGGCTGAGCTGCGGCGTGAGGCCGTAGAACTCCACGCGGACCGCGCCTACCTGATCCCGCTCGGCAACAAGGATGACATCTTCGCGGCCCGGGACGACCTTGCCGGGATCAAGCCCTTCCGCGCTGCGCAGGAGGTGGACTTCCGCCGGCTCCGTTGGGCGGACTGAACAGGGCCGTTCCACCGGTTCCACCATCGGTGGTGCACCGCACGCGGCGGTGCACCACCCTGTCGTCGTCATGAGGGCCGTGGGCGAGGTCGGCTGCACCGGACCACCGGACCACCGGACCGAGCAAGGAAGGGTGCACGATGCTGCGTGTGGCAGGGCGGGCGGTGCTCACGCTGCTGCTGTCGGCGTTGGCTGGCTCACTGCTGGTGTTCCTCCTGCTCCGACTGTTACGGGGTGACGTCGCCACCGTGATCCTCGGAGAGACCGCCACACCGGCAGCGCTGGAGGCGCTCCGAGCCGAGCTCGGCCTGGACCGACCGTGGTTCGTGCAGTACGCAGAGTGGGCAGCGGGCTTGTTCACCGGCGACCTCGGCGTCTCCTATGCCGCTGGCTACGACATCTTCGCTGAGATCCGTACGAGAGCGGCGGTCACCTTCAGCCTGGCGGTCAGCTCGCTGCTCCTCTCCGTCCTCTTCGCGCTGGCGGTCGGGACCTACTCCGCCCTCCATGCACGCGATCGCCGCGGTGTCGTGGTCGATGTGGGTGCGCAACTTGGCATCGCCGTGCCGGCGTTCTGGGCCGGACTGCTCCTGATCGGCTTCTTCGCCGTCCGCCTGGGCTGGTTCCCCTCCGGTGGGTACGTGCCCTGGTCCCAGAGCCCGGTCCAGGCGACCCGTTCGCTCACCCTGCCGGTGCTGGCCACCTCGATCTCCGTGGCCGCGATCCTCACCCGCTACGTGCGCTCCAGCATGCTCGAGGAACTCGATCAGGACTACATCCGCACGGCGATGTCGAAGGGCATGACCCTGCGCCGGGCGGCCGTGCGACATGGGCTGCGCAACACCGCGGTGTCGATGGTGACCGTGGCGACCCTGCAACTCGGGACGCTGCTGGCAGGCACGGTGGTGATCGAGAACGTGTTCACCCTGCCAGGGCTCGGCCGGATGCTGCTCACCGCTGTCGGTGGCCGTGAAGCCATCGTGGTGCAATCCCTGGTCTTCGTCATCCTCCTGATGATCCTCACCCTGAACCTGTTGCTCGACCTCACCTACGGCCTGCTGGATCCCAGGATGCGTGACAACTCCAGTGCCCGTATCCCGCGAGGTCGTCGTCAACTCGGCGGCCACGAACCGGTTCCCGAAGACCTCGACCAGGAGGTCGTGACACCGTGAGCAGCGCGAACGGCAGGCAGGCAGGCACTGCCCCTACCTCCCTGGTGATCGGCGGTGCGCTGGTCGTGGCGTTCGTACTCATGGGCCTGGTATCGCTGGTGTGGACGCCGGAGGACCCCGAAGCGGTGAACGTCGACGCACGGTTGCTGCCACCACTGAGCGACGGGTACCTGTTCGGAACGGACCGACTCGGACGCGACGTGCTGACCCAGGTCATGGCGGGTGCGCGAAACTCCCTGCTGGTGAGCGTCATCGCCACCGTGGCGGCCATCGTGCCCGGGGTCGCCGTCGGGCTGGCCACGGCCAACGCCACCGGTTGGCTCGCGGGCTGGCTCAGGAGGGCGACGGACCTCGGGGTGGCACTGCCGGGGATCCTGGTCGCTTTGGTCCTGGCTACGGTCCTCGGGCCCGGCAACCAGGTGACCATCATCGCGATCGTCGTGTGGTTCATCCCGATGGTGGCACGCGTCACGATCGGTCCCGCCCAGCAGGTCCTGGCCAGGGACTTCGTCGAGGCGGCAACGGCCTACGGGCGTTCTCGCCGCTACATCCTGTGGCGACACGTGCTCCCGAACATCAGCCCCCTCATCATCGTCCAGGCATCAGTGATGTTCGCGTCGGCGATCCTGATCGAGGCCGCCCTGTCGTACCTCGGTGTGGGGGCACAACGACCGACACCGTCATGGGGACGACTGCTCAACGAGGCGCAGGCGGTGCTGGAGGTCGCGCCCTCGTTGATCGTGTTCCCCGGCGTCGCCATCATGCTGGCGGTGCTCGGCTTCAACCTCCTCGGTGACGGGCTACGGGTCATCCTCGACCCACGCCAGCAGGCGAGGGCACGGCGATGATGTTGCAGTTGCGGGATCTCACGGTGTCGATCGGCGGCCACCAGATCGTCTCGATCGAGGGGTTCGATCTGCCCGCAGGACGACGTGTCGGCCTGGTCGGGGAGTCAGGATCAGGCAAGACCTTGACCGCGATGGCACTCGCCGGGCTGCAACCCCGCGAGGCGGTCCTGGCGGGATCGATCCAGTTCGAGGGCACCGAGGTGGTGGGGCGCGACGCGCAGGGGCTGGCAGCCCTACGAAGGAGCCACATCGGTGTCGTGTTCCAGGATCCGTTGGGGGCGCTCAACCCCACCATGCGCATCGGCCGACAGATCGCCGAGGCCGTGCGTCTCAGCGGTGATCTTCCCCGCGCTGCCGTGCGGCAACGGGTCCGCGAACTGCTCGAACAGGTGCAATTGCCCGACGCGGAGGTCATGATCCGCCGCTACCCGCACCAGCTCTCCGGCGGGCAGCGCCAGCGGGTGCTGATCGCGATCGCGATCGCTTCCGGTCCTCGACTGTTGATCGCCGATGAGCCGACGACGGCACTGGACACGACCGTGCAACGTGAACTCCTCGAACTCATCGTTCGTCTCAGCGAGGAGCGCTCCATGGCCGTGCTGTTCGTCAGTCATGACCTGGGTGTGGTGCGTGCTGTCAGCGACCACATCGCGGTGATGTACGGCGGCCGTTTGGTCGAGACCGGACCGGCTCGCGAGCTCATCACCAGGCCACGCCACCGCTACACGGAGGCGCTCCTCGCCGCCAACCCGGGACACATCGGCGTCGAGGGATCCTCACCGCGACGTGGAACGCCCCTGACGACGATCCCCGGCACGGTGCCCGCGCTGGGCGCGTTCCCCAGCGGCTGCCGTTTCCGTGGGCGATGCCGGTACGAGGTGGAGGCGTGCACGCAAGCGCCGGCGCTCGTCGGGCGCGACGAGCACCTGGCAGCGTGCTGGAACCCGCCTGAGGCCGACGGGGAGGTGGCCGATGGCTCCGCTGATTGACGCCCACGGCCTGTCGTTCGCCTACGGCCATCCCACACGAGCCGACCCGGTCCTCCACGACGTGGACCTGTCGATCGAGCCTGGAACAGCCCTTGGCATCGTCGGCGGATCCGGGTCGGGCAAATCCACCTTGATCCGGGTCCTGTGTGGCCTGCTGCCGGCAACCGCGGGTGGAGTCACCTTCGATGGCCGTCGGGTGGACGACTGGCTGGACAGGGAGCCGACCACCTTCCGCCGGGCCAACCAGCTCGTCTTCCAGAACCCCGCAAGCTCCTTCGATCCGCGGATGCGCATCCGCCGTTCCCTGGGCGAGCCCGTGCGCGCCATGGAGGGCCGCACACTCACCGATGCGGAGCTCATCGGGTGGCTCGACCGTGTGGGGCTCGGTGAGGAGGTGCTGTCGCGCTACCCCCACCAGCTCTCAGGCGGGCAACTGCAGCGCATCGCCATCGCGCGGGCACTGTCCCTCACGCCGCGCGTGCTCTACGCGGACGAGCCGACGAGCGCGCTGGACGTTTCCGTGCAGGCGCAGGTCCTCAACCTGCTGATGGAGCTGCGTGAACCGGGCTTCACCCTGGTACTGGTGTCCCACGACCTGGGGGTCGTCGCACACGTGTGTGAGCGGCTGATCGTCATGGACGGAGGCCGGGTCGTGGAATCGGGAGACGCCGCCGAACTCCTCACCAACCCGAGCTCCGAACGCGCCCGACAGCTCGTGGAAGCCGCGCGTGCCGTCGCACTCCGGTGAGGTCTCCCCGCGTAGCAGCAGCGCAACAGCGGGGTTCCACACGCGAAGAGCCGGTCCCCGCGTGGGTGCGGAAACCGGCTCTGAGCTGGGGTTATGCGGTGGTGGGCACGAGAGGTATCGAACCTCTGACCTCTGCCGTGTGAAGGCAGCGCTCTCCCACTGAGCTACGTGCCCGTCAGTGGTGCAGGCGGCAACGTAGCGCCGCCGGCCGACCAGGGCCAACAGGACACCCGTGGGCATCACCGATCGGTCACCAACGGCGCCGTTGTGGGCGAGCTTCTGCCTCGTGCAGACAGGCTCGCGCAACTCGCGAGGTTGTGGCACGCTCCCCGCACCAGAGGAAGGAGGTGGTCCGTTGAGCCATAGTCATCCGAACGGGACCCTGGAGGTGCTCGGCCGCTGAGGCCGGACGCTGGACCGATCCAGCGAATCCACGCCGGGTACCGCCCGCGGCATCGGTTGGGGACTCGTCCCGCCCGACGCCACAGCGCAGGTTCGACGACCGTCGTCCGACGCATCGCTCGACACCCGCGGCAGTGACGGTGCCAGTGGTTCCATCCAGCAACAGTACGAGCAAGAGCGTGTGGGGCGCGGCCGAAGGCCGCGCCCCACACGCGTGTCGGAACCCCGTCGGGCGCCGCGGCGGTGCAGGTACGCCCGGGCCTTCAGAACCGTTCGTGTCGGCTGCCGCGGGGTCACAGGGGCGTGGGGTCAACCTCGGGGGCGATCCCGGGCGATCCCGGGCAAGCCCGGGCGATCAGCCACGGACGATGTCGGGAGCGCAGCGACGGACGATGTGGTCGTCTCCTGGGCTCCAGCCCAGGGATCGACCAGGTAAAGAGGTCCCCTGCGGCGTGATGGCGGCGATGTGGTCGTCTCCTGGGCTCCAGCCCAGGGATCGACCAGGTAAAGAGGTCCCCTGCGGCGTGATGGCGGCAACGTGGTCGTCTCCTGGGCTCCAGCCCAGGGATCGACCAGGCAGCAGCGTGGGCCCGCCCCGCACGATGATCCGGGGGTCGCCACGCCAGCCGTCAGCCCCCTGTGATCACCACGACGATCCGCACCCAGCACCCAGCACCCCGCACCCAGCACCCAGCACCCCGCACCCCGCACCCCGCACACGACAACCCGACATCCGACGGGTGGGCAGCACACCCAAGGTGAACGGTAGGTGAACAACGAGCCACGGAATGCTGAAGCGGGTGAACGTACGCCGTCCACTCTGTAACCATGTCGCACGGCGGGCGGTGTATCGGCGTGAGACGCTCCCGCATGCGACCACCGTTCGACCTGGCGGAGCAGCACGTGGACCCGGAGCAACCGACCCTCAAGCGGCGGCGCTCGATGCCGACGCCGCTGCGTGCAGGCCTGGTACTCGTGCTGCTGTACGGCTTCCTCGTCGGGGTGGCGCTGCTCGAGGTCGGCATCGCCGAGCTTGGTGAGGACTTCACCTCGGGGCTGCTCGACCGGGTCGCCAACCCGCTGTCGGGTCTGTTCGCCGGGCTGCTCTTCACGGTGCTCGTGCAGTCTTCCTCGGTGTCGACGGCGACCATCGTCGGGCTGGTGGGCGCCGGGACGGTCCCCCTCGACCTCGCCGTTCCCATGATCATGGGCGCCAACATCGGCACCACGGTCACCAATACCCTCGCCGCCCTCGGCAACATCCGCCGACCGAGAGAGTTCGAACTGGGGTTCTCCGCCGCACTGCTCCACGACTTCTTCAAGCTCCTGGCCGTGGCGATCCTGCTGCCGCTGGAGCTCGCGACCGGCTGGCTGGTCCGTAGCTCCACCTGGCTCACGGGCCATCTGCGCGGAACCGAGGTCAACGAGATCGGCTCGAGCCCCATCCGTACCGCGGTGAAGGTGCCGGTCGAGGCCATCACCGATCTGGTCCGCGGGACGGGCCTGGTCAGCGTGGTGGTGGCCATCATCCTGCTCGCCCTCGGACTCGGCCTGATCTTCGGTGCGCTCGGCATGCTGACGAAGAACATGCGCCAACTCGTGGCCGGTGGTGTCGAACGCGCGATGAACACCGTGATCGGCAAAGGTGGCGGGGCGCTCGGCATCCTCGTCGGCGTGCTCGTCACGATCGCCGTGCAGTCCTCGTCCATCACCACCGCGATCCTGGTTCCCCTGGTGGCCTCCGGCGTGCTGACCCTGCGCAACGCCTACCCCGTCACCCTGGGCGCCAACATCGGCACCACGGTCACGGCGCTGCTCGCGTCCCTCGCGGTGCTGCGCCCGGAGGGTCTGACCATCGCCCTGGTCCACACCCTCTTCAACCTCGCCGCCATCGCGATCATCTACCCGATCTCCGCCATCCGTGACCTGCCCCTGAAGGCGTCGGTGTGGACGGCACGCGTCGCCACCAAGCACCGCACCCTGGTGCTCGCCTACGTGCTCGGGACCTTCATCGTGATCCCCGTCGTTGGCGTCTTCCTGCTCAGCTGACCGACCCGGAGGGCCACTATGGCGTTCGGCTTCAAGCGCAGTTCCTCGTCCGACGACCGTCTCGACAACATCGAGGCGATCATCCAACGCATGCTTGCCGACGACCGCGTGGTATTCGACCTCGCCATGTCCGGGCTCGTCGATGGCGTCGACTGGAAGGGCATCAAGCGGGAGATCAAGGCCACCGACCAACGCGTCAACGACGGCGAGCGGGAGATCCGCCGCGATCTGGTGATCCACGCCAGCGTGGTCGGTTCCATCGATACCCCGGCGATCCTGGTCTACATGTCGATCGTCAAGGACATCGAGCGGATCGGCGACTACGGCAAGAACCTGCGCGACCTCGCCCGCGACGGGGTTGACCTGCGGGACTTCCCCGCATGGCACGAGGTCCGTACCGAGGTGTCACAGATGATCGCCGACACCGCCGAGGTGTTCCAGGAACGTGACGATGAACGGGCGCGGCGCATGCTTGCGCGGGGCGATGAGCTCCTCGACGCCTTCGACACCGCCGTGTCACAGCTGGTGCGGGGAGAGGATGAGCGGCCCCACGCCGTCGGCAGGGCCCTGGCTGCGCGCTACATCAAGCGGATCGTCGCCCACCTGACCAACGTGCTGTCCGCCGTCGTGATGCCGATCGAACGGCTCGACTACTTCGACGAGGACCCCGAGGATCGGGAGTGACGAGGGGCCAGGGCCCCAGCGGCCCCCGCAACCCCGGCCGTGCCAGCGCTCTCAGCGACCCCGGCGACCGGTGTGTGGTCACGGATCATCGCTGACCCTCTGCGCCACGAGTTGTGCGGTGAGAACCACCGGACCCTCAGGCTCGTCCTGCCCGCTACCCACCTCGCGGGTGATCGTGAGTGCCCGGGCGCCATCGGTTGTCAGGGACGCGGCCACGCTGCCCTCGTCGAGTTCGCCGGGTCCGGCCAGCACCCGCGGCGGGGTCTGCTCCGGGTCGGGTGCCCCGGAGAACCAGGCGACCAGCCGCTCATCGGCGCCCAGCGGTTCGAGCCCGGCGAGGGTGAGCGTGATGGCGGTCCCGTCGGTGACCACGCGCGCGAGGACCTCACCCTGGGTCTCCGTCGCCAGCTCCACCCCGCTGGCGAGCCGTTCCAGGGCCTCCCCCTGGGCCTCGACGACGCCGAGGTAGGCGTTGGCCGTGCTCCGCAGGTGGAGGTTCCAGAAGGCCATCGCCGCTGAGAGCGCCAGCACGACCACCACCGCGGCGGTGACGTGACCTATCCCGATGCGCCCGCGGCCTTCGGACACCGAGGTCTCGGCCTGCTCGCGCGGCGCCAGTTCGGTGCGTACCGGAGCCCGGATGCGCTCCTCGCGTTCCGCTGCCGCCAGGTCGTCGGCGATGCTGTGGAGCTCAGCGACCCGCGACCGACACTCCGCGCAGCCGTGCAGGTGGTTACGGAAGTCCGCCGATTGGCGGGGGGACAGCCCGCCGAGCACATGCCCGACGGCCATCTCCTCGTACCGACCGTGCTCACCTGCCATGGTGGGACAGCGTAGGCCCCCTGCCACGGGCCTGGTCGATATGGCCGGTCAGCGCACCCGGCATCGCGCCACAGCGCACCGGCCGGGCCCTCAGCAGGGCGCCCCCGACAGGTACTGGCGGGGGTTGACCGCGGAGCCACCGACCCGGGTCTCGAGGTGGAGGTGAGGTCCGGTGGTGTTGCCGGTCATGCCGACGTAGCCGATGACCTGGCCCTGGGACACCCGCGCGCCCTGGCTGACGGCGAAGCGGCTCTGGTGGGCGTAGAGGCTGACGACACCGTTGCCGTGATCGATCAGCGTCGTCTGCCCGTAGCCGCCCTGCCATCCCGCGAAGATCACCGTGCCACCCCGGATCGCGCGGATGGCGGATCCGACCGGTGCACCCAGATCGATGCCGCGGTGCATCCGTCCCCACCGGGGCCCGTACTCGGAGGTGACGCGAGCACACATCGGCCAGGCGTAGCCGCCGCTGGGTGCGGCCGCCGCGGAGGAGTCCCCGGAGGACGACGAGGAGGAAGAACCCGAGGCAGGAGCAGAGGACGACGACGCAGGCGAGCTCTGGGCGGCTGCGGCTGCGGCTTCCGCCCGGCGACGCTCCTCGGCCTGCTGGCGTTCCAGCAATGCGACGAGCCCCTCCTCTTCCGCCTCCAGCTCGTCGCGCTCGGCGGCCAGTTCCTCAGCGCGAGCCCGCGCGTCAGCGGCCGACAGTGCTCGCGATGCGCGCAGGTCATCGGCCTGCGCTCTGAGCTCCTCCTGCTCGGCGAGCTGCGCCTCCAGTTCCTCCTGCGCGGCAGTGACCAGTTCGCGCTGTGCGTCGACGGCCACGGCAACGGCGTCGAGCCGCTCGAGGTCCACCTGGTCACCGACCACCACGCGTTCGAGCAGCTGGGTGCGGGCGATCGCTTCTTCGGCGCCCTGCGCTCCGAGCAACGTCTCGAAGGTCAGCTCCGGACCCTGCTTGTACAGCCGGGCGACGCGGTCGGAGAAGGTCGCCTCCACGGCAACCTGCTCCGCTTCGACGCGTTCGAGGCGCTGCTCGGCGTCGCGGACGACGACCCGCTGGGCCTCGACCTGTGCGGCGACCTCGTTGACCACGTCCTCGATCGCCGCCAGGCGTTGCGTGGCCAGCTCCAAGGCGGCCTCGGCGTCCTCCGCGTCGTCCTCCGCGCCGTCGAGTTCCTCGGCGATGCGGTCCAGCTCCGCCCGGGCAGCGGACAGGCGCTGCTCAGGGTCACCGTCAGCGCGCACGGGAGACCAGCCGAGCGAGGCGGGTACGAGCACGCTGATCAGGAGCACGACCAGGGCACCGGCCAGACGTCCAAACAGCATCGCGAGCGACCTCGTCACACAGCATCTCACCGGGTTCGACATCCTCGGACGGCTCGACCCTTCGGCCGAGCAACAGACATCGAAGGTCCAGCGGCCGGCGACCTCGGCAGCACGACCCCCCCGGATCGGGACACGCGTTCGGCACGCTCAGCGTTCGGACTGCTCCGAAGAGTAGCCACTGCGCGCATCGTGACCCGCACCGACCATGGCCCTTCGGCCGGTTGTACGCCCCGCAGCCAGGAGGCGGCGCAGGGTAGGTGCCCCATGCAACGGCCTCGACGGTCGCCGTTGGTACCCTCCCGCTGCTGGTCTCCGACGGGATCAGACGTACGAGGGGCATCGATGCAGGTCCGTTCTGCGCTGTCACGTCCACCTGTACTGGCCGGCACCATCGCCGGTGGGCTCGTGCTGCTCGCCGTGGTGCTGCTCGGCGCGCCCTGGTTCGTCCAACGTGACCAGGCACTGCCCGGTACTGCCATCGCCGGCGTCGAGGTGGCGGGTATGACCGCCGAGGAGATGTCGGCGGAGCTCTCCAGCACCGTCGAGTCTCGTGAGACCGACCCGATCACCTTCCGTTTCGAGGACGCGGACCACGTCCTCATCCCCCGCGACGCGGGCTACCAGGTGGACCTGCAGGCAACGATCGAGAGCGCGCTTGCGCGGGGACGTGAGGGCCTGCCCGGCGACATCCTCACCCGCCTGCGCGCCTTCCGGCAGTCCGCAGAGATCGACCTCGTCGAGCAGGACACCACCGACGCCCTCACCGCATGGGTCGAGGACCTCGCCGCGCAGCTCGACCGGCCGGAGATCCGGGGAGGGATCGAGATCGACCCGCAAGGCCCCGAGGTGCTGGTCACCGCCTCCCAG
>SL_7KL_010_BRINEDRAFT_10001363_pt1 | contig 11727 bp, 5 predicted proteins | sample SodLak_010_BRINE_FD_10663 | JGI IMG/M metagenome (IMG submission 10663)
TCTAACAAGCATCGGATCAACGAAAAACGATACATTACTGCTCGGGAGGTTGAAGATCTGACCGGCCTCAACCACCGCACCATTCTTAATCGGTCGAACTATGAGCCGGGCCATCCCCGGCATATCCCATCTCTTCAGTTTGGGGAGAGCAGGCGAAAATACTTCGAGCGAAAAGTGATCGAACGACTCTTCCGATTGACGTAACAACTCATTTCTCTTACAGCACGTGGGGGACCGCAATTAACCCACAACTAAAAATTAATTTTGATATGAGTTATAAAGAATATTCAGAACAAGAAGTAAGAAGAGTACTTGACTATATAGGTATTAATTTACCTGACAAAACTGATCCGGATGGAAATGTAACCATCAGTAGTCCGCTTCGTGAGGACAAAAATCCTTCATTTTCTATAAACATGGAGAAAGATGGAGTTTGGTATGATCACGGGAATGATCAATCCGGCAATCTGGAAAGCTTGATCGTTAGTTATTACAAGGTCAATGCGAATCAGGCGTATAGTTTTATACAGGATATCCTCGCAAATGAATATCCAAAAATTGCGCATTATGATTATAAAGGACAAAGAGTTCGGAAGTTAAATGATCATCGATCCAGTACAGCACCGGTTAAAAAGAGCATAAAAAATGCTCCATCGGAGAGCAACAACAAAGAAGAAAATCAAGCAAGCTACCAACAGTTTGATTTTAATCTTAAAGAAGCCATATCCAGGTTGGAAAATGAAGACCATCAATTGGTAGAAACGGTAAAATCCTACGATTTGATCAGCAAGGAGACGCTGCAAACATTCAATTGTGGCATTTATAATTATTCTTACTGTGATTGGCTATCCATTCCGTATGATACTGGTGTCCAGCTATACCGCAGGCACAGTGGAGAAAAAATGGTTCGTATGATAAAGGGGGGTAAACCGAATGAGTCATGGTTTGGTATAGAACAGCTAAAGAAGAGAGGGACACTAATTATTTCAAAATCTCCCAGGGAGGCCATGCTAATTAAACAGGAGTTTGGAGACCTGGTAGATGTTGTCAGTATTGTAAGCGGCGAAAAGGGATCTATATCTAATGCCCAAGCAGTTGCCTTACGAAATGTGGTGAGTCCATATAAAATCGTAAAAGTCATTTTCGATTGTGATACTGAAAAGGCACATAAAATCACGACGGAATTTACTGAAGCTGTGAAAAAGCAGATTGGTAAACGGGCTTTAAGGTATATCAATATTCATGAGTTGACCAATGGAGAGTGTAAAGATGTCAACGATTTATTGAAGAGTCATGATAGCGAATGGGTGTTGAACAATGTACTTGTTAAGGGATCATCGCTTGATGGCAATAGTAAAATTACGGTCAATGATCTTGTTAGTCGAGATATTTCCGTGGATGATGCTCCGCGATATCCGGATGAGATTTATGATATTCTCCCATCAGCGTTAAGGAGTATGACAGACTTGATGGAAGAGGAGTATAAAAAGGATGTCTTTCTAACAAGTGCTCTTCCTATAATTGCGGCACACTTATCCAATGTGAAGATTCCACACAATGATGGGGCGTATTCGCCGGACTACTTTAGCATCCTAATTGCGAATCCTGGATCGGGTAAGGGTGTTGCCGACAAAGCCAAAAAGTTGGGTGAGGAACTAAATGCAAGCCTGATTCAAGAAAGCGAGCAGGAGCAAGCAAAGTGGGAACAGCTTTCTAAAGAAGAGAGGGAGTTGAAATCAAGGCCCAAATCGAAAAAACTATTTCTTCCGGGAAACTCAAGTTCCAGGGCAATTTATGAAGCACTGGCATGTAATGATGGGAGAGGACTGATTTTTGAAACCGAAATTGATAGTCTTGTAAACGCCTCGAATCAAGAGTGGGGTGATTACTCTGATCTGCTTCGAAAAACCTTTCATCACGAATCGATATCGTTAAGCAGAAAAGAGTTTGACCTGACAATTTCCAAGCCGGAACTCTCCATTTTCATGAGTGGTACGTTTGATCAGTTTCGTGCAATGTTTCCAAGTGCGGAGAACGGATATTACAGCCGGTTTGCATTTTATACGTTCAAAGCCCCGGTTAAATGGCACTCTCACCGACCGTCAAAACGGTCAATGGCATTAGATGAGAGAATTAAACGTAACTCGAAGCGCCTATTCCACATTTATCAGCATCTAAATGAGAGGGAAACGCCACTGATGGTTCATCTTGAAAATCGTCACTGGGATCAACTCGATGCTACTTTTGAACAGAATATGCATCAGATTAAAGAAGACAATTTTAGTGAATATCTGCAGTCAAGTAATAAACGTCTGGCAGTTATTGCAATTCGAATAGCTACTATTATTTCTGTTGTCAGATCTTATGAAGAGGGCAAAGCGGAGGCACTTAAAAAGCCGGAGATAACCCTTTCAGATGAGGATTTCAAGATAGGTCACCTAATGGCAAACACACACTATAATCATACGCTTAGACTGTACCATCAGCTACCGAATGTTACGGCTACAAACAGCACCGGGAAGCGATTAAAGCAGTTCTACACACTGCTCCCTGAAGCATTCGAGAAAAAAGAAGCAAACTTTGTTGGACAGCATCTAAAGATCACGGTCAGAAGTGTGACCAACTATCTAAAGAAATTGCTTGAAAAAGGATTGATTGATAAGGAGCAGCATGGCGTTTACACAAAAACCACCTAAATACCCGAGTTCCAACCTTTCCTTTTTGCCTGATGAAATCAATAAGGAAAAAGGGAAAGGAAGGAAGCGGGGAAATTGAACTCTAAATAAGATAAAACCAATATCGAATACCTGGTAAACATCGAAATTATGACGATCAAATAAGCCCCGGTAGATGTAGTTTTTAACCACCATGAATAAAAATATTTGGCAGAGTTTTTAAGCTCTGCCAATTTTATGCCTATGCAATAAATCCAATATCTTTATCATCGAATTTGTCACTTAAAAAAATTGAAACAGTATGAACTTGGTTGTCAATTTTATGGTGAACTTCTTTGACATCGAAGTATCCGTAACTGCATTTTCCTTTTATAAAGGGGATTGTGAACTTGTCACCGACTGAGGGTATATGTTCTAAGTAATCTAATCCAACTTGCCAAACCTCGTCATCCATCGTTTCAGCAACTACATAATACTCTGTCTTTTTAATTGGGTATCTGTGAGCCTGAAATACGTTATGCTTGAAATCGTGGTATAACTCACGGAGTAACTTCATCAATTTTGTTCTTGTCAACTCGAGTCGTGCTAATAAATCCTTCTGTTTCGGAATAGGCCTATCGTCACTGTATTCAGATAATACATCCAGTATTACTTCATACTTCGGATTATCTCCGAAATGATATATCAGAGTTTTTAATTCAGAACTTAATACGACAAACAGATCTCGGTATCTAAGGTCAGACTTACTCATACAACTCTCCTTTTATGTATTTGTTAATACCTAAAGTTTTAGTGATAATCTTGTATATGTATTTATTCGAATAAATTGAGTAAACAACGATGGCTAAGTACAAAAACGGGGAAAGGATAGAAACGACCGGGAGCCCTAAAAGAAGCGGTAACATAATAAAATTTGAGACGATTTCAGGTGGGCAAGAGTATTACACCGTTCATTTGGATGGAGATACTCAATCAAAATACGTATCAGAAAGTGAGATCAGGCCACTAACCGATGCTGAAGGTCCATGGGAACGACTTGTTAACGGATCTGTGAAGAATCATCAAGACTTTGGTGTTACCTCTACCTATTTCAAAGTTGAGAACAACGCAAACAATACGATCTCTTCATTAAAAGCATCTCGTACACTATTTCATGCCCACCAGTTTAAACCGTTAATAAAGTTTCTGAATTCTGTATCAAAACGGATCTTAATTGCTGATGAAGTAGGGTTGGGTAAAACAATTGAGGCCGGACATATCCTTCTGGAGATGTATAGCCGCAAAGAGATTAAAAGTTCTTTGATTATCTGTCCGAAATCACTGCTTAATAAATGGCAGGATGAAATGTTCGATAAGTTTGGTTTTGAGTATAAAATCTATGAAACAAAAGAGCTTGCACAAGACATATCCCACGATATTGAACTCAATAGGCGAAGTGTATTTGGAATAATCACATATGACAAATTAAAAAATGATCGCCTGCAAAAATTAATTGTTGACCAGCACTATACATTTGATTTCATCGTATGTGATGAAGCTCATCTACTAAGAAATCGCGACACACAACGACATAAAGCGATCAAACCGATAATTCACAACTCCAAGTATGCAACCATGCTAACAGCAACTCCTCTCTGTAATGGGAAGGAAGATCTGTTTAACGTGTTGTCTATCCTTGAGCCCCAAAGGTATCACAACTACTCCATGTTTTTAAATGATCTTGAAGCAAATAAGCCATTTGTTAAAGGTTTAAATTATCTAAACCGGGGCGCTTCCTTTAGCAAGGTAATGAAAGAATTAACGGATGGATCAATCCAGACTCAATTTGCGTATGGAGATGAAATAACAAGTTCTTATGAAAGTCTTGATGAGGCTTTTATAGATGATCCATTGTATAAGCGTGTATCCAAGAAACTTCAATCAGGGGAAGAAACTCTTGAAAACCGAATTGATATTCAGTCGGATTTAATAGAGTTGAATTCTCTGAATCATATTTACTCCAGGACAAAAAAAAGGGAGGTTATTAAAAACAGAGTTATTCGAGTACCTCATGATGTGTTTGTTAACTTTTCAGCCGAAGAACGACAACGCTACATGAAAGAGGAAGAAGCTGTTAAAACTAAATATGCAAACGACAGGGATGCTACGCTCGATTTAATTAATACCAGAAGGCAAGTTGCCAGCAGTCTGCCGGCATATTATTCAGATATTGATGATCTGGAGCAAGGTAATTATAGAGATGAATTCAACGACTCCAAATTTGATAAGTTAAAGGAAATTATTGATGAGGTAGTTGTTAAAAACAATAATAAACTCATCATCTTTGCTTTCTTTAGAAAGACCCTCCGTTATCTGAATCTCAGATTAAAAGAAGAGTTTGGTATTAAGTGTGAATACATGGATGGGAGTACTGAGGAAAGAAGTAATCTCATTGAAAGGTTTAAGAATGAGTCGGATTTCAAAGTATTAATATCCGGATCGATTGGGGCTGAAGGATTGGATATGCAGTTCTGTGATGCCATCGTAAATTACGATTTGCCATGGAATCCTATGAAAATTGAACAAAGAATTGGGCGAATTGACAGAATCGGCCAGGAATCGGATAAAATACATGTCTATAACATTGTCATCAGTGATACGGTTGAAGAGGTTATCTATAAGCGTTTATTAAAGAAAATTAAGGTTTTTGAAGAAAGTCTGGGTGATCTGGAAGCAATTCTACTGGATGAAGAAACTCTCGGGCAAAAGATTTCAAGACTTGAATCAGAACTGTATACCCAAAGTCTTTCAGAGACTCAAAAAGAAGAAAGAATCGAGCAAACGGCAACTGCGGTTCTACAGGAAAAAAAGAATCTCGAAGAAATCGAAAAAGAGCTTCAGGATAGCCTGATGAGTGATTCATACTTTAATAGTGAAATTGAAAGAATTAGGAACAACAGGAGATACATCACCGAAAAAGAGTTATACCGATATCTTCAGGTGCTAATTCGAGAGACAATGCCGAGCTGCAATCTGTTAAAGCAAGATGAGGGTGTATATAAGCTGACAACACCATCCAATGATCCAAATATCATCTTTAAGTTTATCGAAAAAAATCTGAACACAGAATCAATGCAAAATGGCGATGCCACAAACAAGATTTTTCATGAATTTAAAAAAAGGTTTTTTAATCAAAGAGAATTTCATCTCACTTTTGACCAGGAATTAGCTTTCAATGACAAAAGCCTCGAATTTATTAATTCCTACCATCCCCTGATTATCGCTGCGACAAAATATTTTAACCAGGCCGGATTCAGTGTAAATAATGCCTATAGTTTTTCGGTTCCGGGTCAAGAATTAGATCCTGATATCAAGGTCGAAAAGGGTAACTATATACTTGCTTTGAATAGCATAAACATTTCAAAAACATTTAATGGAGAAGACAGTGAATTCACCTATCTCTATCCGGTCATTGCAAATCCCAATACGGAAGAACTTAGTTTTCTTTCGGACAATATCAGTGAACATATTTTGGGTGTAGCCAATGAAAATGCCGAACCTATTGACATCGATGTTGACTTCACAGATTCAGGATATAACCAATTCATTGAAGCGGTTCGGCCACAGATAATGTCAAAACTCGTGTCCAAAAAGATTGCGATGGAAGAAGATGAACGAGTGAAATTGGAATCGCTAAAGGAGCGAATACGTAAACAAACCATCTCCCATTTCGATTATCAAATTTCAATCCGTGAGCAGAGGTTAAGGCAGGGGAAAGGTATCCGAAATATTATCTTATCAGAGATTGAAAATCTGGAAATAGAAAGAGACAAGAAACTTGAACTGTTGGAAAAATCATCGATTCAAGCTTCAATGAATCCCATATCAGTGAGTCATATCCAGATTGATTAAATAAATAAATTTATGAATGTACGAGTTGGCTTGGATTTTGGTACCCATCAAACAAAGGTTTGTGTGAACTATAAAAAACCAGGACAAATTCCGGTTTTTGAGTTTATCAATTTTGGAACAAAAGGAAGTCCAAACTTATTTCTCCCATCCATTTTTAACATTCATGCAGATGATAAAACCTCTGTAGGAAAATCAGTTCAGGCTTCAAAAAGTTATCGATACTTTAAGATCGCTTCTGCAGAAGACAAAGCATTTCGAGGTATTTCGGGACTTGATAAAAATAGAGAGCATTATGACATAGACCGTTTTGATTCAGTCTCCCCTGAAGTACTATCTATCATTTTTTTAACTCATACTATCGGGATCATTAAAGATCGATTCGAACAGTCTCATAAACCCGCTAAAAGCAAATCGAAGAAAGGTAGTTTTCTTGGTAGGTTTATTGGCACTAAAGACTCCAATAAAGATAAGATGCCAGATTATGAGTATTACTTTCAAATAGGAATTCCGACTGAGTGGTCTGCAGAAAAAAATCGGTGGCGCCGAAGAAAGTTTGAACAGATACTTTATTTAGCCCGTGATTTGATCGAGACTCATTCATATGACTTTTTTCGTGATTTGCCACTCAAAACTATATTGGAACTGGTAAGAAACCATTATGAAATTCTTGAGAGAAAGCTAAATCATTCATCTTGGGAAGAGATAATAACCGAAGGTAGAATTTCGGCTTATCCCGAGACGGCAGCAGGATTAACCTATCTTGTAAAGACCGAAAAGATTGGCGAAGGATACTACCTTGCTCTCGATATCGGCGGTGGAAGCAGTGATATATCTTTTTTCAGGGTTCATGCCAATAGAACTTTTGAATACTTAGCCTCCGAGTCGCTCATGATTGCTTCAAATGATGTTTATGCTGAATATAGAAAAGCGAATGCCGATAAATTACCACCCATAGAGCAAATACAAAAAAAACTCGGAAATAGAACCTCGAGCCAGTTAGAGATGGACGATAACTACAAACGTGCTTATAAGAACACTATGAGTAGATTAAGTAAAAAAATTAAACGCATCTATAATGAACGGGTCTATTGGCATTTTCAAGAGACGGTAGCGAATCAAAAATTTAAAGATCAATCATGTTTCCTGTATGGGGGTGGTTCATTACTGCATAGACCATCTAAAGGAACCGGGAAATTAATGGATGAAATACTTTTGCATGATCAGGGAACTGAGTGGAGTTTAAATGCTACAAGAACCCATGCCCATATTGAAAAGGTAACTGATTTGAACATTCCTCATCGTGTAAAACCGGATAGCTGGGAGAAGAATTTACCTCTCCTTATAGTTCCTCTTGGACTTTCCTATATTCAACCCGACCAAACATACGATTGGAATGATACATTATATAAGCCGGGAGAAGGGTTTAATTATCTTGATGAAGACCCAAGCTTGTTTGATGTATTTAGAAGAAGATGGGTTTAGTCGTAAATAACATCTTTCTCAACCCCCAACACCCTCCGAAAAACACCATCCACATACCCATCCTGATCCGGGAAAAAGAGATTCATTCCATTCAGATCAGCTACGGAGTTTACTTCATTATTCTTCTTCACCTCATCAAAATCAGTTTGTGAAATAATAAATGAATGTAGCTGAACCTGGTCATTGCCTCGCTTTTTGTTGAGTTGTTTTTCGTAACCTTTGATCTCTTTAGAGAACTGTACTTTATTATTCTCCTTTACATTGATCTTATGCTGCAACCCTTTTGGATCAATGAAGCAGATGTGTTGCTCTTCATCGTTCTTAACCCATACGATAAAGTCTGGGAAGTAGCGCTCTTCTTCAAGAAGAAAGCCTACACCATGCCCCCGGGATTGATTACGCAGCACGAACAGCTCATATCCTTCGAGTAATTCATCCGATTCCGGTTTTTGGAAATAGTCTCTTAAATCCTTCAAAAATTTCCATTCCCCTTCATTCAGGCCGGGTGGTGTGGATTGAATTACATCATTTTCATCTTCCAGTAACAACGGTAAATAAATATGTCTGTCAAAGTAGATTCGCGGCAAACTACCATCTTTCTTTTTGGTGACGTCTCGCTCAAAAACATCTTTGTCTTTGAATAACTCCTCAATCTCCTTTTCAATCTTCTCAACCGCTGTTTTCTTAACATGTAGCTGATATCCGGGTTCATCATCGGCCAGCTGGGGGATATTTCGATTGTCCTCTTCAAATGGAAAATATTCCAGTTGATTGTATTCCCACTCCTGCTGCTTTCGTTTGTACCAGCTGTCAATGTATTTCCGGATGATGATCAATGCAATCTCTTCAAGTTGTTTCACATCCGAAAAGCTGTTCACTTGCAGGAGATCTTCATCACAATATAGCTCGTACAAACGGCCTTTGATGATCTCCCGAAGGTTTTCCGTATTAAAGGAGAGATTCCCATAGCCCTTTTGACTTCTGTAGTGCCAGGCTTCCCGAAATAGCCGTTCAAAATCCAGCAAAGGTAATTGCTTGTCGTCAATGAAAATTCTTTCATCTGAATCAAATGCAGATGCCTGTTCTTCTGCTTTGTCATCAGGCACCTCAACTTCGATAGTACTGTGCAAGTCAATTTTAGGTTTTAATTTATCATCTACAAAAAGCACCAGTTGTTGTACATCTACGAATTCATCCCGAATTTTTGGTTTAATGACCAATAGGCCCTTATCCTCAAATGAATTTGGAAACTGTACCTTCAGGTTGATCTGAACCCGTTCTTCTGTATCAATTCCTTCTTCTTTAAGATACTTGCGGAATTGCTCCATGTAATTGGCCTGTAACCCAAAGATCTGAAGCGTTTCGAGCAGCTCTATGTTCTCCGGCTTCGGAATGTTGGTCATGGCTGAGGAGCGCATTAAACTGCGGTCTTTCCCCAACAAACGAACACCACGACCAAAAAGCTGAATTATTTGCGGACCCTCGCTCTTTCCAATATTCATCAAGCCCATATTGGCCACCCGCCAGGAGCTCCAGCCTTCTATAAATTTCTTAGAGCCGATAAGAATATTGATAGGAGAGTGTTGTTTATTGATCTGTTGAAAGAGTGAGCCCTGAAAGGCATCTCCCTCTTCTACAATCAAATCCGGAAGCTCCTCCTCCACGAATGACAGAAACACACTGTCTTCACCGATGTTGATGACTCCAAAGTAACGCTCATTATTTCCAGCGCGTAACCCGATTTCTCCAGCGGCAGATTTTATGTTACTCAGTTTCAATGGTGCTGCAGCGGTTACATGGAAAATACTATCAAGTAAATCCGAATAAAGATCATCAATATTTCTGCTGAACCGTTCTTTTAATACTCCAAAGCTGTTTTCGAAAACATCGGAGCCGTCCGGCCCGGTAATTCCTGACTCACCGCCTAATAATTTTTTAATAGTATCCGTAGTCCAGCTATGTTCATTTTGAAGTACCCGGTTAAGAAACAGTACCAATTTCTGGACATCGGATACGGTTCGTTTTTCATCTTTTGCCAGACTCGATTTGGTTTTACCGGCCTGCACGCTATGCCCGATAAATGTGAGCAACGGATCATGAAGGTTCCAGGTCTTGTAAAAGGTATCGGCATTCTGGCCGTACACATATTTTTGTTCATAAAAACTGAGCAGATTTGCCAGCAGGTAAACATGGCGTTGATCTGAATCATCAAAATTCTGCTTTTCCCGGAGGTTCAGAATGCGATAGTTCTTTCCATACCCATCATCATAAAACCGGGGATAGGAGTAATCAAATACAATCGCTTTTCCGTATTCATTTTTAACTGAAGCACTAACGGAATTTTTGTTTAACGCTTGACCAAAAGTGGCACTATATTCAAATGTAAACCCTCTTTCAGAGATTGCTTTACGCCGGGCCATTTGCTTACCTTCTTCTGTTCCAGACCCTTTATGCCCTTCATCTACAAATATGAGGTTATTTCCCTCAAATGCCGAAACTTCCACACTATCTCCATCGCCTTTCTTCTCATCGGTGAGCTTGGTGATTTCAATCAGCTTTACGGTTTCCGGCTCGATACCGGTAGCTCCATCTGCATCCAGATAGTAACGGTTCGGAATACCGCTTGCATTCAGCTCTTTTTGATGTTGATGGGTGAGTCCAGCATTGGGTGTGATCAGCAGGATATTATCCGGGGCTTCATCAAGCCGGGGCATATAGTGTTGAAATTGATAGTAATTCAGATGTAGGATGAGTGTTTTCCCGCTCCCGGTGGCCATCCAGTAAGCCAGTTTGTTCAGATCCGATTCTTCAAACTCCTCATAGGTTACCTTTGAGCTGTGATTTTTTTTCTGGTCTGCAACAAAAGCATTTAAATCATCCAGTAGAGATTGCTTGTCTTCTGTAACACGGTCGAGGTAGTACTCGGTATAAAATCCGGCCAGGAACTGAAAGTACTTGAAGACGATCTGGTCTTTCTGTAGCCGGTGTTTGTTGATCTTCTCCAAATGCGACCGAATATTTCGGTCATATTCCAGCAGTTTTTCTTCCGATATGGACACACGTGATATCGTCCGAAGAACATTACAGACCTTGCTGATGCCACTGGCATCATATGCTGCTCCGGTTGCATCTTCATTGAACCGTTTGTAGTAACGGCGAATACTGGCCTTGTCGTGGATATCCGATACGCCAAACGTTTTTCGCAAATAACCGGTCAATGCAAGTCGTTTTTCAAACTTCATGCTACACCCTCAAACATTTTTTCCCGGAATGTAATCTCTATCGGTTCGGCATCCTTCACCTTACTTACCCCGTTGATGTACATCCGGTCGAACGTTTGATCTTTGATGATTTCCTTCTGAATCCATCCGGCCTCTTCATCCAGATCCAGGTCTTTGGTGTTTCTCCAGATGATGCATACATCTTCCACGGCATCCTCATCCCGGATTTGACCGCTGCTGATAATATATTTTCTGTTTTGATGCTCCAGCCTTCGAAGCTTTTGAACCCATAAGCCGATCAGATAGTGGAAAGTCTCCACCAAATCCACAGTTTCTTCTGAGGGAGATTCATGCCCGCGCTGAATGTTCAGCTTGTAATCGAACGGTGTATCAAAAGCCCCATCTTTAAGCAAGGATGCACTAACCCCTTGGGTTTCGAAATCGAGCATGTAGGAGAG
>SL_7KL_010_BRINEDRAFT_10001365_pt1 | contig 11726 bp, 6 predicted proteins | sample SodLak_010_BRINE_FD_10663 | JGI IMG/M metagenome (IMG submission 10663)
AAGACTGGCAGTTGGTCTACCCCGAACAGATGATCATCAACTCTCGCCTTTTGGGTCAGCAGATCCATGGCGTTGAAGACAGCGAGGTGGTCTTTGTTGGCTATGGCGTCAACGCCCCAGAATATGGCTGGAACGACTATGAGGGCTTGGATGTGCGCGGCAAGACCGTGGTCATGCTGGTCAATGACCCGGGCTTTGCCACCGGTGATCCGGCCCAGTTCAATGGCCGTGCCATGACCTACTATGGCCGTTGGACCTACAAGTATGAAGAAGCAGCCCGACAGGGTGCCGCAGCGGCCTTGATTGTGCACGACACCGAACCGGCTTCTTACCCTTGGGAAGTGGTGACCAACTCTTGGTCTATGCCGCAGTTTGAGTTGGGCGTGGCCAGCGACGAGCCGGTGCTGACCTTGGAAGGCTGGATCACCTTGGATGGCGCGCGGGAGTTGTTTGCGCGGGCCGGTCACGACTTTGATGCCGCTTACGCGCGCGCCGCGCAGCCTGGCTTTGAGGCGATGGATTTGAACACCACGCTCAGCGCCGAGGTTCGCAATCGCGTGCGTGAAGGCACCTCCTACAACGCCGTCGCCATGCTGCACGGCACAGAACAACCCGAAGAGCTCATTGTTTACATCGCACACTGGGATCACTTAGGGCGCACGCTCAATATTCCTGGCTCGGCTGGCATTTATAACGGCGCGGTGGACAATGCCTCGGGCACGGCAGGTCTACTGGAAATTGCCCGCATGTACGCTGAGGCGGGTGCGCCTGAGCGCAGCGTGATGTTCTTGGCGGTGACCTTGGAGGAATATGGCCTGTTGGGCTCACGCTACTACGCCAACTTCCCCATCGTGCCCACGCATCAAACGGTGGCCGCCATCAACATGGATGCCATGACTTTGATTGGGCCTACCGAAGACGTGGTGGTGGTTGGTTATGGTTCGTCTGAGCTGGAAGATATCCTCAAGCAAGCTGTGGTGGCGCAAGACCGCCGCGTGGTGCCCGAACCCACGCCAGAAGGTGGGTTTTATTACCGCTCTGACCACTTCAACTTCGCCCGCGTCGGCATACCCGCGTTGTATGCCAAGGGTGGTGTGGTGCATCGCGAGTATGGCGAGGCCTATGGCGTGGAGCAGTCGCGTATTTATCGTGATCTGCGGTACCACAAGACCACGGATGAGGTGCAGGCAGACTGGGACTACCGCGGTGTGATCGAAGACCTGCAACTGTTGTATGTGGTGGGTCGCGCGGTGGCCGACAGTGATCAGTGGCCGCAGTGGTATGAAGGCAATGAGTTCAAAGCCATTCGTGACCGCGACCTGCTTCGTCGTCCGTAATTTGGACGTCTAGTCGCGCCAACCATTGGTTCTGGGATGAAACTCGGCGAGCGCTTGATGCGTCAGGCGCTCGCCCAGTTCGATGATCGCTGCCGCTCGATAAAACTCGTGCACCATGCAGATGTTTTTGGGCACTGAAATCACCAAATCCGGCGTGAATAAAGCCAAATGATGTCGGGTGATGGCCGCCTGCATGATGTCCAACGAGCGTGACATGGTGGCCAGCAACCCGGGTTGGGCAACGTTGTCATTCGCTTGCGCACCCTCCTTGCTGCTGAAGCTGTCGACCCAGTCGCGAATGCGATCCATCATGCTGGGCTCGCTGTCGCTTTTGCCGTGGTCCTTGCTGTCACCCAGAGATTCAAGTGGGGACGGGTACTGCGAAGGGCCGTTGACATCGACCACAATGGTCAAGTCCGTCACACAGCGCAGGGTGGGTGCCACAGGTACGGGATTGAGCAAGCCCCCGTCGACCAAAGTGCGGCCGCGGTAAGTGTGAGGGGTGAAGATGCCAGGGATGGCAATAGAGGCGCGGATGGCATCGAACAAGCGGCCGCGGTCTAGCCAACGCTCCCGACCTGAGTCCAGATCCACGGCCACTGCCGTGAACTCCACCGGCAAGGACTCGATCTGCACATCCCCGGTCAGCGCCTCGAGTTTGTTGATGATCTTGCGCCCCCGAATCAGGCCCCCAGACAGCGTCCAGTCGGCCATGGACAGGACATCGCTGCGGTCGAGTTGGCTGACCCAGTCGGCATAATCTTCCATGGCACCAGCGGCGTGGATGCCACCGATTAAGGCGCCCATCGAGCTGCCGGCAATGGACTTGATCTCAAGCCCGGCTGCCAGCAATTGTCGAATTACACCGATGTGGGCCAGCCCGCGCGCGGCGCCTGAGCCCAGCACCAGCGAGACGGTCTTGCCGTCCAACGGACTGGTGCGGGGGGCAGATTTGGTTTTAGCGGGTGGCTGGGGCATGCTCACCAGTGTAACGGGCTCGCAGCCGCTGCACCAGTTGCGCTCCATCATCGGCGATCAAATAAAGAATCGGGATCAGGCCCAAAGTAATCACCGTGGCAAAGACGATGCCAAAGGCCAGCGAGGTGGCCATGGGGATGACAATCTGCGCCTGAAAGCTGGTCTCAAAAAACACGATCGGCGCCAGCCCCAAGAAGGTGGTCAGCGAGGTCAGGATGATCGGTCTAAAGCGCGCTCTGGCTGCCTTGATCGCCGCATCAATGCGTGGCTCGCCCGCGCGCCGATGGCGGTTGACGAAGTCCACCAAGATCAGGCTGTCATTGACCACCACGCCGGCCAAGGCAATGATGCCAAACAAACTCAACAAGCTGATCGGGATGCCCAGCAACAGGTGGCCAATCACCGCGCCAATCATGCCGAAGGGAATTACCGACATGATCAACAGAGGCTGAACGTACGAACGCAACGGAATGGCGATCAGTGCATAAATCAAGAACAGCGCCAGCGCCGTGCCAGCCAGCAAATCGCGTTGCACCTCTTGCTGATCTCGGGTTTGACCGCTGACCCGGAAGCTCACGCCCGGGTGTTGCGCCAGGATCTCGGGCAAATACACATCCCGCAGCTCGCTGGTGATGCGTCCGGGTTCGGCGATGTCTTTGTCAATGCGTGCGGTGATGCTGATCGCTCGCTCGCGGTCATAGCGACGGATGATAGAGGGACTGCTGCCCACCACCACTTCAGCCACCGCTGCGAAGGGCACTTCCTCGCCCGCAGGGGTGCGGATGCGCATGGCCTCCAGATAGCCTTCTGAGTCGCGCTGGGCTTTGGGGTAGCGCACCATCACGCGCACATCGTCTAAGCCACGCTGCACGCGCTGCACCTCTTCGCCAAAAAAGGCCTGACGAACTTGGCGCGCNAAGTCTTGTTGGCTTAAGCCCAGCACCTCCGCGGCCGGTTGGATTTGCATTTGCAGCTCGCGCAAGCCGCCTTCGAAGGAGTTGCGCACATCGTAGGTGCCGGTGTAGGAACGAATGCGCGACTCGATGGCTTGCGAGGCCGATTCCAGTTGCGCAAAATCACGGCCCACCAATTGGAAGCTGAGGTCAGGGCCATCGCCGCCCGGCCCACCGGTGCCGCCGATACGCAGACCACGCACGCCGGGCAGGTCACCCACCGCATCGCGCCAACGCCGCTCTAGCTCACGAATCGGGATGCGGTTGTCTTCATCGCGACTGAGTTCCACCAGCAGGCCGCCGGTGGTGTCTGAACCGGTCCACGAGAACACCGTGCGGATCAGTGGTTCGCTGAAGTTCTGTTCTTCCTGCACCTCGGCATCCACCGCCATCAGGCGCTGATACAGCAAATCCATATTGGCTTGGGTGATTGAGGCGGGTGTGCCTTCATTCATTTCCAAATCGGCGCGCACAAAGTCGCCGGCAAACTCAGGGAAAAACACCACGCGCATCAAGCCGCTGACCAGCAAGCCGATTGACAGGATGAGGATGGCAATAAAGCTGGCCAAGGCCAAATAACGGCGCTTGAGCATGGCGCGCAGAGACGGCAGGTAATAGCGGTCAACCATCGTGAACAGGCCATCAGAAAAACGGCGCTGAAAGCGCACAAAACGATTGCCCGTATCTGGCTCGTATTTTTTGACGCGCATATGGGCCAAGTGGGCAGGCAGAATCAGCTTTGATTCCACCAACGACATCAGCAGACACAGCACCACCACCCAGCCGATGGCGGCAAAAAACTGCCCGGAAATGCCACTGACCATTAAGATCGGCAAGAACGCGGCAATGGTGGTGAGCACGCCAAAGGTGGCCGGAATGGCAACTTTGTAAACGCCATCGACCACGGTGTCCACCGAATGCCCACGTTCACGAATCTCGGTGTAGGCCGACTCGCCCATGATGATGGCGTCATCCACGACTATGCCGAGCACAACCAGAAAACCAAACAGGCTGATCAGGTTGATGGTCACGCCCACGGCGGGCAATAGCCAGACCGCGCCCATAAAGGCGATCAGCAAACCCACCATCACCCAAAACGCTAGTTTGAGGCGCAAGAATAGCGTCAGGATGGCAAACACCAGCACGGCACCGGCGATGAGGTTTTTGCTCATCATCTCCAGGCGGTCTTTGAGATAAAACGAGACATCGGCCCACCACTCCACACTGATGCCGTCGGGCAAGTTCAGCTTGGTCTGCTCCACATAGGCCCGCACTTCGCGTGACACGGCCAAAGCATCTTGTTCGCCAACACTCTCAACCCGGATGGCCACCGCAGGCTGGCCGTTGTGGCGGGCGTAGAAATCCCGTTCGATAAAGCCATCGCGAATGACCGCAATGTCTCGCACTCTGACCCGACTGCCATCGGGGTTGGTGCGCACCACAATGTCTTCAAAATCGCGGCCGACGTAGGCTTGGCCCACCGTGCGCAGCAACACATCACCGCCGGTCGCCTGAATGCGGCCGCCTGGTAGGTCTAGTGAGGAACGGCGAATGGCTTGCGCCACCTCGCCCATGGTCAGGTTGTAAGCGCGCAGTGTCTCCTCAGTCACCTCAATGGCGATCTCATAGGGTCGGACGCCGACCACGGCCGCGCGGGAGACGGAGGGCAAGGAGACGATGTCTTCACGAATATTGCGGGCGGCTTCTTTGAGGGTTCGCTCGTCGACATCGCCAAACACCGACACCCAGATCACCTCTTGGCTCCAAGTGTTGCGCTGATATATCGGCCGTTCGGTTTCAGCGGGGAAGGTGGAAATGGAATCCACGCGGGTCTTGACCAGGTCTAAGACCTCGAGCACGTCATAGCCGGCTTCGACCTCGATAAACACCGAGCCTGAGCCCTCGCGGGCGGTCGAGGTGACCTCGCGCAAGCCCTCCAAATCTTGAATGGCTTCTTCGATGCGCACGATGACACCCTGTTCAACATCGCGCGGCGTGCCGCCACGGTAGGGCACAGTGACGGTAATAAAGTTGGCTTCAATGCGCGGGGTGATTTCTCGCGTGATGGTGAAAGCGCTGTACAGGCCCCCCAGTACCAAAACCACCATCAGCAGGTTGGCCGCCACCGAGTTGTGGGCAAACCACGCAATAATGTGCCCATACCAATTGCGTTCGGGCGTCATGGTTGCGACTCGCTGCCGAGCAAGCGCGAGACACCCTCTGGCACCGCCTCACGGACCCGCAAAGCCATGCCGGGCAGGGGCGCTTGGATGGCGGTGATAATGACGCGATCGCCCTCGTTGACGCCGCTGCTCAAATAAACCTGCTGCGGCGTTGAGCGCACCACGGTGACATCACGAATCTCCAACTGATCCTCGGCATTGGCCACGAACAGCCGCTCACCATCGCGCAGCGCCGAGCGCGGCAACTGCATCAGGCCGTCCAGCGGCCGGCCTTGGATGCGCGCTTGCACAAATGTGCCCATGGGTAAGGGCCGCCCATGGCCGTTGTCTGACAAGGCATAGGGGTCATCAATGTGTGCCACCAAGTGAGTCAGGCGCGTCGCTTCATCAACCACGCCTTCAGAGCGCACCAGCTTGGCATGCCACTCGGTCAGTTGGCCCCTGAGCGTCGTCGTTAAGGTGACCGGCACGGTCGCATTGCGGCTGGGGTCAGGCAGTTCAATGAAGGCCAGGTCTTGATCTGACAGGGCGAGGCGCACCTCGGCCACATCCACCGCGAAAGTGGTGCCCAGTGGCGTGCCGGCGCCAACGAACTGACCCAGATCGATCATGCGATTGCGCACCATGCCGTCATACGGCAGGCTAATGCGAGTGCGTTCAAGGTTGCGTTGGGCCCGCATCACGGCCGCTTCAGCTGCTTGTGCCGCCGCTTCAGCCCCAGCCACTTGTGGCCGGCGCAGGACCAGGTCGGGCGCTTGGCGATCCTCACCATGCATGCGTTGCCAGTCGCGTTCAGCGACCTCAGCGCGCGCTTGCTCATCAGCCAAACGGGCGCGGGCGGAGGCTAGCTCAGCCTCTGCTTGCAGCAAGGCCGCTCGATAATCGCTGGGATCAATCTCCGCCAGGGTCTGGCCGGCGCGGAACAAGCCGCCGGCAACAAACTCGGGCGCCAGTCGAGTCAGGCGGCCACTGACCTCGGTGGAGACGGTGGTCTCGGTACGGGGGCGCACGGTGCCTTGTGCGGTGATGACAAAATGGCCTTCGCTGGCCCGTGCTTCAATCACATCCACCAACATGGCGCTGGTGACCACTTCGCGCTCTTCTGGCGCGGGGCGGTTCATGGCCAGAATGACGACCACCACAATGGCGCCAACAATTAACAATGGCGGCAACAGATATCGGCCGAATTTCTTCAGAAAAGATGGAATAATTGAAAAACGCATGAACGGGTGCCTGCATCGGCCCAGTGTGGGCATTCTATTGTCTCAAATAAAGATTGTCCTCGTTTCACGGTGTGCTTCGCCTGTGCCAAAAGGCATACCGCCTCGCCTGAGTGCGGCCCTTCGGGTACACTGCACAACGACAGTAGAGTCTCTGCCATGAACCAAACCGTCACCATTAAAAGCGCTGAAGACATTGAGGCCATGCGTCGGGCGGGGCAGGCCGCAGCCACTGTGTTGGCGATGATTCGCGAACACGTGGTGCCCGGTGTGACCACCGCCGAGCTCGATCAGCGCTGCCACGATTTCATTGTCAATGAGCTGGGGGGCGTGCCGGCACCGCTCAACTACCGCGGCTTCCCCAAGTCCATCTGCACTTCGGTCAACCATGTCATTTGCCATGGCATTCCCAGTGATAAGGTGCTGAAAGACGGCGACATCGTGAATATCGATGTCACGGTCATCAAGGACGGTTGGCACGGCGACACCAGCAAAATGTTTTATGTCGGTGAGCCCTCAGTCAAGGCGCGCCGTATTTGTGAAGTGGCGCATCAGTCATTGCTGGAGGGGTTGGCGGTGGTGCGCGCTGGCGCCACCCTGGGGGACATTGGTCATGCCATCCAAAGCTATGCCGAGGGCCAGCGTTGCTCAGTGGTGCGCGAATACTGTGGCCATGGCATCGGCAGGCAGTTTCATGAAGCGCCGCAGGTCTTGCACTTTGGACGACCTGGAGAGGGCTTGGTGTTGCGCGCGGGCATGACCATGACGATTGAACCGATGATCAACTTAGGCAAGCGCCACACGCGCTTGCTGCCGGATGAGTGGACGGTGATTACCCGTGATCGCAGTTTGTCGGCTCAGTGGGAGCACACCATCGCCATCACCGAGGACGGGTTTGATGCGCTGACGCAGCTGCCGGGAGACCCACTCTGACGCTATGTTCTGCCTTGTTTGAAACGGCGAGTCCACCGTGAGCGATGACGCCACTGATCGTTTGACTGCCGTTCCGGCCACCCGCCACTGTCTAGACCTTGGCGCATTGGCCGCCCTGCCTGCTGATCCAGAGCTGCTGGCGCAGGGCCTGGCCACCCAACATCAGCAAGCCACCCAAGTGCTGGCGCAGCGCTTCGCCGAGGCCGTGCCCATTGCCGAGTTGGTGCAGGCGCAGGCTTGGGTGATTGAGCAGTTGGTGTTGACCGCGTGGCAGCGATTGTTGGGGTCCTACCCTGATTTGGCGCTGTCGGCCGTGGGCGGTTTCGGTCGGGGTGAGATGCATCCTCAGTCTGACGCCGACTTGCAAATTTTGGTCGCTGAGGGGCTGGATGAGGAGGGGTCGGACCCCCGCCAACAGGCCATTGGCCAGTGGCTGCAGGTGCTGTGGGATGCTGGGCTGGCGCCTGGTCACAGCGTGCGCACCCCCGATCAATGTCGCCAGGCCGCGCTCGAGGATGTTGGCGTGGCCACCAACTTGATGGAGGCGCGTTTGCTTGCCGGCGATGCAGCCTTGTTCGACGCCATGATGGCGCAGACGGCAGCCCCCGACTGTTGGCCGGCGGATGCCTTTTATTCTGCCAAGCTGCGTGAGCAGATCGATCGCCATGCGCAGTTTGAAGACACCATCTATAACCTCGAACCCAACATCAAGGAAGGCCCAGGTGGCTTGCGTGATGTGCAGATGATCGCCTGGGTGACCCGTCGCCACTTTGGCACCGCCACCCTGCATGGTCTGGTCGAGCATGGATTTTTAAGCGAGCGCGAGTACCACGAGCTGGTCACGGGCCGCGATCACTTGTGGCGCATTCGCTGGGCCCTGCACAGTTTGGCGGGGCGTGCCGAAGAGCGCTTGTTGTTTGAGGCGCAGCGCCAACTGTCAGCGCAGTTTAATGAGGCCGCCGCGGCGCCCGGCCGCAACGAGGCGGTGGAGCAGTTTATGCAGGCTTTCTACCGCACCGCCATGCAAGTGGCGCGGCTGAATGAGCGCTTATTGCAGAGCTTTGATGAGGAGCTGTTGGGTGGGCGTGGTCACTTGCCCAGTGGCGACATCGATGCCCATTGGCGTCTACAGCACGGTTATCTGGAGCTGCGCGATGCCATGGGTTTCACCCGTGATCCGCGCTTACTGGTGCAGCTGTTTTTGGTGTTGGCTGACCATGATGAAGCGGCCGGCGTGCGAGCCTCGACCATTCGTTTGGTGCGTGAGCACCTGTATTTGATCGATGAGGCGTTTCGGTGTGACCCGGAAGTGCTGGCCATGTTGCTGGCACTGCTGCGACGGCCGCGGCGGGTCTATGCGCAATTGGCGCGCATGAACCGATACGGCGTATTGGCGGCACTGTTGCCCGCCTTCGCGCAGATCACCGGGCGCATGCAGTTTGATTTGTTTCACGCCTACACGGTGGATCAACATACCTTGTTTGTGATTCGTAATCTAAGGCGTTTTAGCAATCAACAAGGCGGTGCCTTGTTCGCCCATGCCTGTGAGGTGTTTGAGCGCATTGATGACCCGGCGCTGATTTATTTGGCGGCTTTGTTTCATGACATTGCCAAGGGCCGAGGCGGTGACCATTCAGAACTGGGCGCCGAAGAGGCGGCCGCATTCTGTTCACGCCTTGAGCTCAGCCCTGCTGATCAAGAACTGGTGGCTTGGTTGGTGCGCGCCCATTTATGGATGTCGCGCACTTCGCAGCGGGAGGATGTCAGTGATCCGCAGGTGGTGCATCGTTTTGCCCATCGAGTCGGTCAGCGGCGACGCCTGGATTATTTGTATGTGTTGACGGTGGCCGATATTGCTGCCACCAGCCCCAGATTATGGAACTCGTGGAAAGACAGTTTGATGTGGACGCTCTACAGCGAGGCCTGCGAGGCCTTAGAGCGCGGGCTCGATCAGCCCACTCACCGAGAAGAGAGCGTGGCAGAAACTCGCGCCGAAGCCCTGCAGGCCTTGAGTTGGCCGGCAACCGATGTGGAATCACTGTGGCAATGCTTGCCTGAGCGCGCGTTTTGGCGGCTGGATGCTGATCAGTTGGCGTGGACCACCGATCAGGTGTTGCAGGGCGCCACGGTCAGTTGCCGGCAGCTGCCAGAGATAGGCATCAGTGAGGTGTTCGTCTATGCGGCAGATTTTGCCGGTTTGTTCGCTGTGGTGGCACGTGAGCTCGATCGCATGCAGCTGAATGTCTTGGCGGCGCGGGTCATCACCACCACAGATGGCTACAGTTGGGATGTGTTTCAGGTGATGGATGGCCATGCACAGCCGTTGAATGCCTCCGACACACAACGGCTGATTGAATCACTCAAGGAGCGGCTCAGGGACCAGACGGTGCGCGCGCTGCCGCCGCGTCCGCTGCCGAGGCGTTTGCGTCCGTTTATGGACCAGGCTGAAATAGCCATGCGCGCGGTCGATGGCCACACCCGCCTAGACATTGCCGCCACCGACCGGCCTGGCTTGCTATCGGCCATTGCCGAAGCACTGGTCGCCCAAGATCTGCGCTTGTATGATGCACGGATCGCCACCTTCGGCCAACGCGTCGAAGATGTGTTTGTCATTGCTAATGCACAAGGCCAGGCCTTGAGCGAGGCGCAGGCTGAGGCCTTGCGCAGGGAACTTCATCAGCGACTGGATGGCCAGTCGGAGTCAAACTCATGAGTCAAACTTTGCAATCGATGATCGAGCAAGCCTGGGCTGGGCGCGACCAGCTCAGCCCCAGCAGCCATTCCAGCGAACTTCGTGCAGCAGTCGATGAGTGCTTGGTGGGTCTGGAGCAGGGCCAGTTGCGGGTTGCCGAACCAACCGCGGAAGCAACTGAGGACGGCTGGCAGGTCAATGCTTGGCTCAAGCAAGCGATTTTGCTGCATTTTCGCATTACGGCCAATACCGCTCGGCCGGGTGGCGCCAGTGGCGCCTTTGACAAGGTTGACCTGCGCTTTGCCGATGAGCGTGATCCAGCCGCGGCCAGCGGGGCGCGGGTGGTGCCGCCGGCGGTGGTGCGGCGTGGTGCCTTCATCGGGCCTGACGCGGTACTGATGCCCAGTTATGTGAACATTGGTGCTTATGTCGGCGCTGGCAGCATGATTGACACCTGGGCCACGGTCGGTTCCTGCGCGCAAATTGGCCGCAATGTCCACATTTCAGGGGGTGCGGGCATCGGTGGTGTGTTGGAGCCGTTACAGGCCACACCGACGATCATTGAGGATGACTGCTTTGTTGGCGCCCGCTCTGAGGTGGTTGAGGGCGTGGTGGTTGAGCGTGGCGCGGTGATTGGCATGGGCGTGTTTATTGGCCAGTCCACGCGCATTTTTGATCGCGCCACGGGTGAGGTCATCACCGGCCGTGTGCCAGCAGGCTCAGTGGTGGTGTCGGGCAGCTTGCCGGCTGCCGATGGCAGCCACAGTTTGTATGCCGCCATTATTGTCAAACGGGTGGACGCCAAAACCCGCGCCCGCACCTCAGTCAACGAGTTACTGCGCGCCATCTAAGCTTGTCTCAGCCCGGTCTGGGGTATACTGGTGCAATGGTGTCTGTGCCCGAAATGTCTACTGGATTGGTGGTCGTCGACCGAGCGGCCCGTGAAGCGCGTGAGCAACAGCTCTCGCCGCTGGCCGCGCGTGCAGCCGCCTCGCGAGGGCGGGTGAAAGACGAAGCGCCTGATGCCTTGAGGACAGCGTTTGAACTCGATCGCGATCGCGTGCTGCACTCAAAAGCCTTCCGCCGTCTCAAGCATAAAACGCAAGTGTTTATTAACCCTGAGGGAGACCATTTCGTCACCCGCATGAGCCACACCCTGCAAGTCACCCAGGTGGCGCGGGCACTGGCGGTGGCGTTGAATCTGAACGAAACGCTGACTGAGGCCATTTGTTTGGCCCATGACTGTGGCCACACGCCGTTTGGTCACACGGGTGAGGCGGCCTTGTCTGATTATGTCGATGGTGAGTGGTTGCACTCAGAGCAGGGCGTGCGTGTGTTTGAGGTGCTTGAGCCATGCAATTTGACGCATGAGGTGATTGACGGCATCCGCGCCCACACTTGGAAAGTCAAGCCGCCCCCTGAAACCGCTG
>SL_7KL_010_BRINEDRAFT_10001367_pt1 | contig 11713 bp, 12 predicted proteins | sample SodLak_010_BRINE_FD_10663 | JGI IMG/M metagenome (IMG submission 10663)
GGTGCTGAGCTATGCAATGTTCTCCGGCCTGCTACTAGCGATTCCCTATGCGCTGGCATTCCTTGCAGTCCGGCATGTGGATGCAAGCTTTATCACCCTGAGCTTCGTTTTCCCGGGACTTCTCACCTGGTTGATGGCGGTGCCGATGGGCATGGAACGGTTACGGTTGGGCCGTCTGCTCGGGGTTTTTCTGGGTTTGGCCAGCGGCGCATTGCTGGTGGTGGGAAAATGGCAACAGCCTGATGCGATACCGCTCTGGATCGGAGCGATTCTCGCGGTGCCTTTGTTCCTTGCCCTGGGCAATATCTATCGAACCATGGCCTGGCCGAAGGGTGCGGCGCCAGTGATGCTGGCATCGCTGATGCTGGCAACCGGGGGCCTTCTCCTGCTGCCCGTGGTGCTGGTCGCGGACCTGCTGCGCGCTGGCTGGACTCTGGATGGCGGCTTGATCCTTGGACTGCTGGCGGCCCAGATCGCCACGTTTACCCTGCTCTACTATCTGTTCTTCATTCTGCAGCGGCAGGCGGGGCCGGTTTATCTGAGCCAGATTGGACCCGTCGCGGCCGTGGTGGGGCCGACCATCGGCATCTTTCTGCTGGGTGAGGCGCCTCCGGCCAATCTGCTTCCGGCGGGGCTCCTGATGGCCGTGGGGCTCACCATCTTTCACCGTGGCAGCCTCGGTAAATAGACTATTCCGGCGGCGCGGATTCGCCCCTCTCGCAGCGCCTGCACCAGAGAAGATGGCCAAGCATGCGCTGCCGTCCCCGTTCCGTCTCCGTCCGGGGCCGATTGAACCAGGGTGGCCGATGGCGGACATGCTGGCCATGGCCGCATGCCAGTTCCGCCACCCAGTCACCGAATTCATCGCGATGAAAACCCACGATGGGCTGCTGCACCGGCGTGTCCTCAGGGGCGCTCGAGCTCGATGTAAGGACCGTATTCCAACATCTGGTCATCCTCGAAGCCGAAGGGGGCGCCGAGTCCGCGACGATCCGCTCGCTCCACGGCATCAGCGAAGAGCAGGATCTTGATGTCATCCGGCTCTTGCGCAATAACCCGAGGACGGTTGGTGAGCTCGGCCACCGAGCGGGAGCGACTGGTTCTGTTACCCCGGACGCGCTCTGCGCGGAAACCGATGAAGGGTTTGGTCATGGCGTCCTGATTCCAGCGGACGACCAGGCGCTCATGCTGCTCCACCCCGGTCAACTCCGTCTCGCCGGTTGGTTCACCTCCCGATCGTGCGTCCAACGCCACGATGCTGCAGGGAAGCGCTGGCTTCAATGCCTCGCCGGCCGTGAGGCGTGATTCTGTGACGGAGTGCTACTTTGGCTTCCGCGCATCGAGCCTCGGAACCTATGGGTATCGTCTGCGGATAGCGAGCGTCATGGATGGATTGCATGACCCGAGATGGGGCAGTCTGCCGTGGCTTGCGTCTGGATGGTGCAATACCGCGTGGCGAGAGATCCGAAGGAAAGCCTCATCCCTAAAAAAAACTCTATAAAACAGATAAATGTGTTTTTCATGTCGACCTGGCAGGCTAGTTGCATTTCCCTACGAGCAACTTTCTTTCCCAATGGTGACCGGAGAACGCACAGTGATTACGAAAAGAGTTCGCTATTTCCTTGTTGCCCAGAGAACTGCGCTGGCCCTTTCTCTGAGTCTGCTTGTTGGTTCGGCGGGAGCGCTGGCCAATGAGGAATTTCCGACCTCGGAGGTCAACACGACGGACCTGGCTGTGACGGATGACACGGTCCAGGTGGGCATCCTGCAGTCGCTGTCCGGCACCATGGCCATCAGTGAGACCGGGGCGGTCGAGGCCTTCCAGCTCGCCATTGCGCAGATCAACGACGAGGGTGGGGTGCTGGGCCGGCAGATCGAGGTGATCCTGGAAGATGGCGCTTCTGACTGGCCGACCTTTGCGGACCGTGCCCGCAAGCTATTGCGGCAGGACAATGTGCCCGCCATCTTCGGTGGCTACACTTCGGCCTCCCGCAAAGCCATGTTGCCGATCATCGAGCGCAATAACGGCTTGCTGTTCTACCCGACCTTCTACGAGGGTCTGGAGCAGTCGGATAATGTGATCTACACGGGCCAGGAGGCAACCCAGCAGACGATCGCTGCCCTGGACTGGCTTGCCGAGGAGAAGGGTGCCGAGTCCTTCTATCTGGTGGGTTCCGACTACATCTGGCCGCGAACCACGAACACCATTGCCCGGAATCACATCGAAGAAGTTCTCGGTGGTGAGGTTCTTGGCGAAGACTACTACGCCCTGGGTCACACCTCCTTTGGTTCCGCCATCAACAGAATCCGGCTTCGTGGCCCTGACGCCATCGTCTCGACCGTGGTCGGCGGCAGTAATGTGGCGTTCTTTCGCCAGCTGAATTCGGCTGGCATCACCGGCGATACCCAGACCGTTCTGACCCTTGCCACTTCCGAGGACGAGGTGCTCGGGATCGGCGGGGAAAATGTCGAGGGTTTCTATTCCGCCTTCAAGTATTTCCAGAGCCTGGATAACGAGAACAACGAGGCCTTCGTCGCTGCGTTCAAGGAAATGCATGGCGAGGACAGCGTGATCGGGGACAACACCCAGGCGGCCTACCTTGGCCCGTGGATCTGGAAAGCAGCCGTTGAGGCGGCCGGCAGTTTCGACGTGGACCGCGTGAACGAGCACCTGGGTGGTATCGAACTGGATACGGCCCCCGAGGGATATGTCCGTGTGCACGACGATAACCGGCATCTGTGGAGCCGTTCGCGGGTTGCCCGATGGAATGCCGATGGTCAGGCCACGGTGGTCTGGGAGTCCGAGGATCTGATCGAGCCGGATCCGTTCCAGGAGGGGATCGAATCCATCGACTCGGAAGATTTGATGGAACAGGAAGGCAGTTGACAGATTCCGCATCGATGCGGGGGCTGCGCTAACCGTCGAGAGCCCCCGCATGTGCCCTCATGATCTCTTTGCGGTCGATGATGCTGTTTCCGCACGGGCAGCGTGCTTCATCAGTTCACGTCATAGGTGGCTCGGACGCCCTGCGCATCATCCGCGGGTCGTCTGGCCGAACGAAGGATAATAGCCCATGAACAGACACCTGCTGGAGCTAATTTTTTATGGTGCCCTGTTTCTCGCACCAGCGATTGTCTTCGCTCATCCCCACCCGCAGCCGCACGTCCATGGCGGGTTCGCTGCTGGTCTAATTCATCCAATTCTCGGGCTTGATCATCTCCTGGCATTTCTGGGGGTCGGTCTATGGGCGTCACAGCAGTCCGACCGTCGCGCGGTCTGGCTGACACCCATGGCGTTTCTCGGCATCATGATCGCGGGCTTTGCCCTGGGCGTCGGTTCAACTCCGCTTCCGCTTGTTGAATTTGGCATTGTCGGTTCGTTGGCTCTGGTAGGCGTCCTGATCCTGGGCAATCGCCAATTGCCGTTGTTTGTCGGGGCATCTCTGGCTGGGCTTTTCGCGGTATTTCACGGTCATGCTCATGGGGCGGAGATGGACGCAGGCCTCTCCTCGGTCAGTTTCGGAAGCGGTTTTGTAGCGGCTTCGGGGCTTCTCCTGCTTGCCGGTGCGGCCGCCTGGCGTCTTGCAGAACAGCGCATGTTGCAGCAGCCCATCTCGCGGTCTGCGGGTATAACGCTGGTGGCGTCGAGCGCGGTATTCCTCGTGCTGCTGTTTTGAACATTTGAAGCGCGACAGCGGTAAAGCGAGCCGACACTCGCATCGCATTCCGGAAAGCGAGCTCCCCCGATGACCATGGAAAAACAGGCGATTGCAGTGACCACCATCGTGGCTGATGCGCAGGATGCGGCGGTGGGCGAGAGGATTCACGCACTGGAACACGCCCATGGGCTGGAAATCGTGTTTCTCGGTCGGGAGGAGATGGCGCGTCGCCGTCTCCGCACCAACACCGATCAGGGGACTGAATGCCGCATTGCGCTGCCGCGGGAGCAGCGCCTGTTCGACGGCGCCGTGCTGTTGCTCGAGGACACCCGCGCCGTTGTGGTGCGACAGGAGGCTGAAACCTGGCTCAGCCTGCGTGCCTCAGACACGGCCTCGGCCCTGGAGCTGGGTTACTTCGCCGGCAATATGCACTGGCGCGTGCGCTTTGACGGGTCGGTACTGCACATTGCCACCGCCGGAGATCTGGACGACATGCTCGACCGCCTGCAGCCCCTCCTGGAAGGCGGCGCCATCAGCCGGGTGGATCCATGACGGCACCGGCGCATTTGTTCCTGCTGCTGCAGCACGGCGATACCTTCTTTCCGTCGGGCGCCGTGTCCTTCTCCTGGGGTCTGGAAGGGGCCTTCAACGAGGGCTGGGTGAAGTCCAAAGGTGATCTCGCCGAGTTCCTGGAATCCCAGTTACGTAACCGCTGGACGAGTGCCGACCGGGCCTTTGTCGAAGCGTCCCACGCCCGGGCGGCCGATCTGGATGCGGTCGCTGAACTTGATGATCTGCTGGAAGCGATGACACTGCCGGAGGAACAGCGTATCGGCTCCCGGCGCGCCGGCGGTGCGTTGTTGCTGGCGCACGAGAAACTCTCCACGCCTGGCTCGGCCGACTACCGGCGTCGTCAGCGTAGCGGCTCCGCTCCCGGGCATCTGTCGGTGGTTCATGGAATGCTTTCCGCCGGCCTTGGCCTCAGCGTTGAAGAGACGTCCGTGCTATCCGCCTATACCTGTTGTTCGGGCTTGCTGGGTGCCGCAGTCAGACTGGGTCTGGTCGGTCATGTCGAATCCCAGCGCATCCTTGCCCGGGCCGGCCCCCTGATCGCTGAACTCAGCTCGGCCCCTGCACCGCGAGTGGCCGAGGCGAGCAGTTTCACGCCCATGCATGACCTGGCCTCGATCTGTCACGAGTCCCAGCACCAGCGGTTGTTCTCAAACTGATCGGAGACCCTTGCAATGTTATTGACGCCTACCGAACTTGAGCGGCTCACTATCTACACGGCCGCGGAAATCGCCCGTAAACGCCGCGCCAAGGGTCTGCAACTGAACTATCCGGAGGCCGTGGCGCTGATCTCCGACGAGATGATCGAGGGTGCCCGCGAAGGCCGCAGCGTGGCGGAACTGATCGGCGCTGGCTCGCGCATTCTCTCCACCGACGACGTCATGCCAGGCGTGGCGGACATGATGCCGATGCTGCAGGTGGAGGGCACCTTTCCCGACGGCACCAAGCTGATCACCGTCCACGAACCCATCCGTCCCGGTTCGAAGAAGATCGAGCAGTCGGTCGAGCCCGGCGCGATTCTGCCCGTGGACGGGGAGATCGAACTCAATGCCGGTCGCGATCGCATGACGCTGAGCGTGCTCAACACCGGCGACCGACCGATCCAGGTGGGCAGCCACTACCATTTCTTCGAGGCGAACAAGGAACTGGAATTCGACCGCGCCAGCGCCTTCGGCATGCATCTGGATATCGCCGCTGGCACGGCGGTGCGATTCGAACCTGGCGACACCGTCGAGGTGGAACTGGTGAGCTTCGGTGGCGACGCGGAAATACGCGGACTGAACGGTCTGACCGAGGGCTCAACGCGGTCGGGCGCGGTAAAACAGGCAGCGCTGGAACGTGCCCGCGCCGCTGGATTCAAGGGGGCCTGATCAATGAAGATGTCACGACGCGACTATGCGGCCATGTTCGGCCCCACCACCGGCGACTGCGTACGGCTGGGCGACACGGAATTGCTGGCCGAGGTGGAGCACGATTACGCCTTCCCAGGCGATGAGTGCCTGCATGGCGGCGGCAAGACCCTGCGCGACGGGCTGGGGCTGATGTCCGGCTACAGCAGTGCGGACGGTTCTCTGGACATGCTGCTGTGCAACGCCCTGGTGATCGACCCGGTGCTGGGTATAGTCAAGGGTGACATCGGTATCAAGAACGGCCGCATCGTCGGCGTCGGCAAGGCCGGCAATCCGGCGATCATGGACGGCGTCCATCCGAACCTGATCTGCGGCGCTTCAACTACGGTGCGCGATGCCGAGGGCATGATCGCCACGCCCGGCGGCATCGACTGCCATGTGCATTTCGACAGCGCGCAACTGGTGGATCATGCGATTGGATCCGGCATTACCACCATGCTAGGTGGCTCGCTGGGCCCGATTACCGTAGGCATCGACAGTGGTGGTCCCTGGAACGTGGCGCGCATGCTGCAGGCGGCCGAGGCGTGGCCGATGAATTTCGGCTTTCTCGGGCGCGGCAACTCCTCCCAGCCCCGTTCGCTGGTCGACCAGATCGAGGCCGGCTGCATGGGCCTGAAGATCCACGAGGACTGGGGTGCCATGCCGGCCGCCATCGACTGCTGCCTGAGCGTGGCAGACGACATGGACTTCCAGGTCGCCCTGCATACCGACACGCTCAACGAGAGCGGCTTCGTCGAGGATTCCCTCGGCGCGATCAAGGGCCGCACGATTCACATGTACCACGTGGAAGGCGCAGGCGGTGGACACGCGCCGGACATCATCCGCATCGTCGGCGAATCCAACTGCCTGCCATCCTCCACCAATCCCACCAACCCCTACACGGTAAACACCTTCGACGAGCATCTGGACATGATCATGGTCTGTCACCACCTTAACCCTGCGGTGCCGGAGGATGTGGCGTTTGCAGAGTCCCGAGTGCGGGCGGGCACCATCGCCGCTGAGGACGTGCTGCATGATCTGGGGGCGATTTCCATGCTGGGCTCGGATAGCCAGGGCATGGGACGCATCAACGAGGTGATCTGTCGCACCTGGCAGCTCGCCAGCAAGATGCGTGGACAACGCGGCCGACTGCCTGAGGAGGGCACCGCTCGCGGCGACAACGAGCGCATCAAGCGCTATATCGCCAAATACACGATCAACCCCGCCCGGGCCTTCGGCATGGACCATGAGGTGGGCTCCCTGGAGCCGGGCAAGCTGGCGGACATCGTCCTCTGGCGTCCGGCCTTCTTCGGCAGCAAGCCGGAGATCATCGTCAAGGGCGGCTTCATCGCCTGGGGAGCCATGGGAGACAGTGCCGCCTCGCTGATGACCTGCGAACCGCTGATACAGCGACCCCAGTGGGGCGCCTTCGGCAGGAATCCGGCCGCACTTGGGGTGAGCTTCGTTGCGCAGGCAGCGCTGGATGCGGACATCGGCGGTCGGCTGGGACTGGAGAAACGCCTGGTGGGCGTGCGTAACACCCGCACCATCGGCAAGGCCAAGATGCTGCATAACGACGCCTGTCCCGAGATCCGCGTGGACCCGGAAACCTTCAACGTCTATGCGGACGGCGAACTCGCAAGCTGTGAGCCGGCGTCGGAAGTGCCGCTGGCGCAACGCTACATGCTGAGGTGAACATGGCCAGCGTACTTGCTGATAGGGAACAGCCGGAGGCCGCGCCGGGTCCGGCCCGGGTCGGCATCGGTGGGCCGGTGGGGTCGGGCAAGACCTCGCTGATCGAGGTGCTGCTGCCGCGGCTGCAGCAGCGCGGCTACCAGGTGGCCGTGATCACCAATGATCTGGTTACCAGGGCGGATGCCGACCGACTCCGTAACAGCGGCCTGCTGCCACCGGAACGGGTTCTGGCGGTGGAAACGGGCGCCTGCCCGCATACCGTCATCCGCGAGGACCCGACACTCAATATCGAGGCCGCCGAGCGCCTGGAGGCGGACTTCCCGGAACTGGACCTGATCCTGGTGGAAAGCGGTGGCGACAACCTGGCCTCGACCTTTTCCTTCGATCTGGTGGATTACTGGATGTTCGTCATCGATGTGGCGGGGGGGGATGATATCCCTCGCAAGCGCGGTCCAGGCGTGCTGCGCTCCAACCTTCTGGTTGTCAACAAGGCGGATCTGGCCCCCCACGTCGGTGTCGATCTGGAGAAGATGATGGCCGATGCCCGCGAAGTGCGCGATGGCCGCTCCGTGGTGCTGACCGACTGCCACCATGGTGCCGGCCTCAATGAGCTGATTGACGTGCTGGCGAAGGAGACGCTGTTCCGGTGAACATCGCGCTGGATCCATGCATGGTGAACGCACCGTCGCAATCCCTGCTGCGCTTCGCCCGTAGCCCGAACGGCGAGACCTATCTGGCGGAGCAATTGCTGCGCTTCCCGTACCACATTACCCGAGTCCATCGGGCAACCGCCGGCAATCCGCGGGCGGACCTCTGCCTGCAGGCCCTCGGCGGTGGCCTGGTGGAGAGTGACAATATTCGTCTGGCGGTGGACCTGGGACCGGTCGCCCAGGCACGCATCACGACGCAGTCATCCAACAAGGTCCACAGCATGCGCGGGGGGCGAGCGAGCCAGGAAGCGCATCTCAGTGTCGCGCCAGGGGCCTCCCTGGACTATCGGCCGCGACCGCTGATCCTGTTCCCGGACAGCGACTCCACCAACCTGACCCGAATTACGCTTCATCCGGGGGCTGCGGCGACCGTCGTGGATGCGTTCTATCCGTACGACCCCAGCGCCAGCAGCCGATCGCCGGCAGCTTTCGCAAACACGGTTGAGGTGTTGGATACCGAGGGCCGCCTGCTGGTACGAGACGCACTCGCTGCCACAGCCGCCGACTTTCAGCGCAGCCGCAGCCCTGGCGGACTGCGCTGTCAGTGCAGCATATTCCTGCTCGGCAGAATGGCCGAAACTGCTGGCCTGGAGGGCTTTCGTCACTGCGATTCAAACGCGTACCTGGCNTGCAGCCGATTGCCGAACGGTGCCGGCTGGTGTCTGCGCGGCTTCGTCAGCGGTGCCGAGGTACTGCTGCAGGTGGTGGATCAGCTTCGCGGGGGCATCGGACTGGAGGCCGTTGCTCAACGGGGTATACAGCACGCCGGCCGCCCACGATAAAAGCAGGCACCCATTCAGGTGCCTGCTTTTATCGTGGGCGGAACGTGGGGGAGGGCACCACCCCGGTAGGCTGAAACTCCTTCCCCGCCTGATGAGACCCCGCCTCGGAGCGAATCCCCGGGCAGGGGCTACATCCTGCTGCCCCACGCGATGACCGAGACTGGAAAAACCCGTCGCTCACCGCAGCTTTTTATGCGTCGGCCAGTCTGAAAACGCCAGGAAATAGAGAAATAGCAGGTTGACCAGCGGAATCAGCATGAACAGGCTGAGCCAACCCGAGAAACCCGCCTTGCTGCAGATCCGCCAGAACGGGATCAGGAAAACGGCCGCCATAACCAGCATCCATGCGATGTGTCCGATAAACATGCCTTCACTCATCATCATTGTTCAATCTCCCGGTTCAGTCCGTCAGAGCCTTTGGCATGTGACACGGGCCGAAAACCAATGCAAGCGCAATAGGCGCCCGGGTGCCACGGTGTTTGCCGTCCCGCGTTGCAAATCACGAGCTTCGACTCCGGATGCGATCTGAAACCTGGCTGCCATAATCCAGTAAACTGAAAACATGGTGCGAGGAAAGAGGGGAATTCAATGATCAATGAAAACGACATTCTGGACATGACCTGCCTGACCCGAGAGGAAATCGCGGCGATTGCCGAGCATGAGCATATCAGCGATGTCGAAGCGGCCGAGCTTGGCGAATACATGATGCACATTCATCACGGCCCACAGACCGTCCAGTCGATGATCTGCGACGATATCCGCGAGTCCCTGCATAAGGGCGATATCTCTCATGCCCGCGCGCTTTACAAGGCACTGGCAACATTCATCGCCGATCATCCGGAGGCAACCCGCGGCAACACCTGAAGCGGTTCATAGCCAGGTCACAGCAGCTGCACATCGGCCAGCATGGGTTCCAGCACAGTGCCGACCAGAAAGGCAACAACGGCGGCGCCACCGCCCATGAGCAGAGTCTCAAGTCCCGCCCGCCAGCGATTCATGGACAGAATGAGGCCCTTGACGTAGCCAATGCCGAACAGCGCCAGAGCAGTAATGATGGCGCTGGCCACGAAGTACTCACCGCCGGTGAGCACTGGCACCAGGAAGGGCAGAAGGGGTATGAAACCCACGACCATGAAGGTCGTGAAGGTGGCGAGGCCTGCCTTGTACGCGGCTGGCCCGGTCAGTGCCAGGCCATGCTCTTCCATCAGCATGGTGTCTATCCACAGGCGCCGGTCACTGGTAATGGTCTCGACGATGTTCTCGAGCGCCTCGCCCCGGAAGCCCTTGGCCTCGAATATGGCGCGGATCTCCTCCTGCTCACCGTCCGGGTCCACGGCCACGTGATGCTTTTCCTGCTCCCGGAGCCGCCGGCGCGCATCCTCCGTGGCCTTCACTGCCTGGTAGTTACTCACGCCCATGCTGAAGGCGTCGGCGATGAGGCTGGCGACACCCAGCACGAAGGCGACAACACCGGGGAGACCGGCGCCGGCCACACTGGCAACCACAGCCAGGGTCGTGATGCAGCCGTCGATGCCCCCGAGTATGGCATCCGGCAGGTAGCTCGGCCGATTACCTTCGGACAGGCGCTGCCTGATGGCATCAGGATCATGACTGTGTTCCAGTTTACGGGTCATGGGACACTCCTGGCGCGGTTTCGGTGTGTGCTCCTGTGGCATATCTCAATTCAGAAGCAAGTGAAAAGGACGATCTGCGAACAGTGCCAGCCAGCGAAGGTTCCTTTCAGGGGGTTGGGCCGGCGAGATGGCTCCATGCGATTGTCAGACCTCACGGCGATGGTATCCGGGAGGCCCAATTCAACGAGGACTCAGCGGGATTCGTCTCATAGGCAAGTCGTGAGGGTCTCACCTGGAGGGATATTTCACCCAGAAGTCGCATATTTGCTGGTACTTTCGTGGCTGGTCGCTAAATCGAGCGTCATACCATTCACGTCCGTCCCCTGCCATCGTAAAACGGACTGTAATGACTTCCACGTGGACCGGAAACCGGGGAGCAGGTCAATCATTTCGACAACATGCATTTCCAGTTTCTTCCGGAGGCTTTTCTGCTTGATCCGGGTCCTGCGGCATTCGAGTCCACGCGTCCATGAGCGGACTAGGTCCAGCCCTGGTCGGCTGCGTCGAGGGCGAAAGCTTTTCTCGCCGTCCCGGCACCTGCTCTGTCTGATGTTTGCCGGGTTCCTGCTGGCGTCCACGGCGTCTGCTGAAGGGGAGAGTCCGTCCGGGGGCATTGGTCTGGCTCTGGGCTCGGGCGGTGCTGGCGGGCTAGCCCACATCGCCATGCTGGAAGAATTCGATCGTCGCGAACTGCGTCCGGACGTCATTGCAGGAACCAGTATCGGTGCGGTCATCGGCGCCATGTACGCGGCAGGCCTTTCCGCCGAGGAGATCCGTGAACTGTTCACCGTTTTCGGCGAATCGGCCCTGAATCCGTTTTCCGGCCTGCTGGGCAATGCGCCAGGGTGGACCGACCTGGTTCGTGCCGACTGGGGCAATGGCGGGTTTATCGATCCGTCCGGGTTCATGGACTTCATCGGCCAGCACTTTGAAGCACGCCGATTCGAGGATCTGGAGATTCCCCTGAAAATCGTTGCGGCGAACTACTGGGATGGCCAAAGTGTGATCTTCGAGGAAGGGGATCTGTTCAGCGCCATCAAGGCCAGCATGGCGGTTCCGGGATTGTTCCCTCCCGTTCGACGGGAGGAGATGCTGCTTATCGACGGAGGAGTCGTCAATCCCTTGCCCTGGGACCTGGTGGCGGAGCAGGGCCTGGTCATCGCGGTGGACGTCACGGGATTCCGGGATCCAACCCGGGACGACGAGCCGGACCTGTTTGATCTACTGTTCAAGACGTTCGAGATCATGCAGCAATCGCTGATCAGCGAGAAGATG
>SL_7KL_010_BRINEDRAFT_10001369_pt1 | contig 11708 bp, 10 predicted proteins | sample SodLak_010_BRINE_FD_10663 | JGI IMG/M metagenome (IMG submission 10663)
ACAGAAGTTGATTATTACGGCGTCATGTTGGTTAGCAAGGTAAGCAATGAACGATTTATGCGATCGAAATAAGCTAAATGGTGACCCAAAGGAGAATCAGTGCTATTGGACACGACGCCGGATTGTTACACACCCCTATTGAGTGTGAGTTCAGTGCACCGTCATGGGTTGAGAGGCTTGACCAGTACAACTACAATGGTATTAGCAGGATGGGGACGACCGTAACACACACCTCATTTCACGAGCTAACACATCCAGATCAGTGCAAGTCTAGTGCTTCGTCTACCATGTTAGGGATGATTCTCAGGTCATACAAATAGTAGCTGCCGCCGCTAATGCCGTCGTTTCGTTTGTCCGCTTCAACGAATCCCTTCTGTCGGAGTTGGCTGATACGATCGTGAATCGTCCGATCGGTCACGGGATCGGTGCCGATCTCGTCACACATTTCAAGATACAGTGCGTAGATATCGCGGCGTTTAACTGGCGTCTCACCTGTTTTATGCAAGTTCGTCAACGCCCGGAGTGTGACCTTTGAGTGAACAGGTAGACGGGCGAGTTCGTCTTTGATTTTGCCTTCTTCGAGCAATTGACGGGCTTCATCGACGAATGCTTCTTGGACGCTCACAGCGTCGTACTGCCGAGCGAGATCACCGGCCTTGTAAAGTAGTTGTAGCGCCATTCGTGCTGAGCCAGATTCGTTGGCGGCTCGTGCGGCACACAGTGGAATAACGCCTTCTTCGAGGACGTCTTCGCGAAAGGCTTTCTGAGACCGACGTTCAAGAATGTGCCGAAGGTTGTTCGCGTCATATGGTGGGAAATGTAATTCTTCGTCACATAATGAGTCTTTCACCCGTGCACTCAGGTTATCGCGAAATGTAAAATCATTCGAGATTCCAATCACACCAATGTAGGTGCCGTCAACGTGTTCGTTATCGTTGGCCCGTGGTAGTTCGTACAGAATGTCGTCGTTGGTTCCGATTGAGTCAATTTCGTCGAGAACCACGAGTAGATGTGAGGCTTCTAGGGTGTTGAGGTGATCCCACAGCATCTGGTAGATCCGGCTTGGCGGATAGCCCGTCGACGGAATGTACTCCGATGGCTCACGAAACGTATTTACGAGGTTTACCGCAATTTGATATGAAGATTTGGCTGATTTACAATTGAGCGACACTATCTTAATTTCGAGATCGTCGTACTGTCGTTGATCTTTAAGTAGACGGTCTGAGACAAGCCGTGTTGCCAAAGTCTTTCCGACACCTGTTTGTCCGTAAATAAAAATATTCTTCGGCGGTGCACCGTTAATGACTGGTCGTAGTGCTGACTGGTAAGCGGCCAACTCTGCGTCCCGCTCAATCAACTCGGTTGGTCGGTAGTTATCACGGAGGACAGACTCATCGGCAAAGATAGGGTCATCGCGGGTGAAACTCTCTAGCCCCATTATCAATTTGTTTTCACAAGCCAATATAAAACCCTCGCTTCACGAGTTTCATGGGCTTCATCTGCTCACATTCACTTATAAAATTTATAAACCCACACACACACCTCTTTTCACGAGATAGATTATAAAAGAGTCTAGTCTAGAAAAAGTAAACTCTAAACAAATTTATTGTTTGTTTACTCAATCGTTGCGGTAGAGTTGGGAGTCATCTCGTTTGAGGTAACTCGTGAAAAGAGGAGTGTGTGACCCCTGTTCACTGATATTGACATGAGCTGTAGAAAGGCTGTAGTTCGGGTCTGAATATGAAAGCTCGTGAAAAGAGGTGTGTCTGAACCTGTGGCTTCCGGTGAATCCCTCCCGTGGAATGCCTATCAAATCTCGTGGTAGTAGCTCGTGAAAAGAGGTGTGTCTCCCCGATATAACGGCATATAAATAAGATTTCTGACATTTCCAGTGATGATTACGGACAGCAAACTTCAGCCGCACTAAATATATACTAACTAGAACAGAGAACCAGAAAATACAGGCGCTAGATCGAATGCAATAAACATCGAAAACTAGTTTCCGATCAATTTACAGTCTTATGATCGCTTTTATCATTTAATGTCTATATTATGGAATTTCCAATTTAGGTCCATACAGCTTTTGATCCCATCTGTTATGGGTTATGTATGTGCCAATTTCGATCAAATACTTTTCGAAAATTTAGGCCAAGTTGGCTAAAAGTGTATATTTTTGGGATATGAAATTCATGATGGAGTTCATTCCAGTGATCACCCCACAAATGGAGAGGTAATCGACAATGGCTGACCTTAACGATCGTGTCGATGATCTCGAAGACCGGCTCAACGGAGTGCTCTCGGTTGCACAAAATGCGTTGCACGAGATCTCGAATCTCTCGGTAATTGTTATTGGCAATCGCGAAGAGCAGTTGTTGTGTCGAGCTGACGATCGCATTGCAAGCCGATTAAAAACGAGCGTTCAGATCGAGCTGTTCGCGATGGACGATATCTTGAGATTGGAACTGTCGTGGAGGGGAACTCCTATGCGTAGGATTACCCGTCGATCACTCGTTCGGGGTTTGCTTGTAGGTATTGGTATCACCAGTCTGGGGGCAGTAACTCAATCTCGATCAGACAAGAGTGATCAAGAATCTACCGTGGAAGTCAGTGGTGTGGCAAATACAAGTGTAAAGTGAGATATGTGAGCCATGATGCCTTCAGAATATGTTTGCTCGGGCTGAGTTGCCGTGGTTACTTATTATGGAAGCTTTCTGCGTATTGTCTCCAGTTTGATTTGAGCTGTTGTACTGCGTCCCAGATGTCCCAGTCCACAGCAGGCTTCTGGTTTTCTCGTCTGTAAAGTTGATCAATATGCGTATACCCATGAGCCTGGTCGACACGAACTATCTGTACTCGTTCTTTACTGCTCGAGTCATTGTAATACACCACAACTGCAAAATCAGATGGTTGATTGAAGCTTGGGTTCGCCCGTACATGGAGAAAGTAGCGGTGGTCACCATATATCCCCAAATCATCTGTATATTTATCGACCATATTTGAACTTTTGTCCACCGCATATCCGGCGTTTTGTTCAATTTTATGTTAGAACCGAGAGTATATATATGTTGACCTACAATGTCAACATAGTCATGAAACAACATGGTGGCAGTTCGGGAATGTACAAGCCATCCTCTAGATAACAGGTGACTCCTGGTACACTGACAGCAGTATAATCACGGTTGAAATAAATTGTGTGGTGGTCAATATGGCGACAAGCAAGCAACTAGACCCTGAAATCCAGTATATCCGCCAACTGTCGGAATCTGGATTTTCTGATGTTTTGACTCTCCGTCGAGACACTGCAGAACGGGTTCTTACAAAAAAACGTGTTGAGTTGATTAAAGAAATAAGCGATCAAAAGGTAGACTCTGTCCGTGACTTGTCACGGCGTGTCGATCGAGATGTGAGTATCGTCAGTAGAGATCTCGACATCTTGTTCGAAGCAGACATAATCAAGTTCGAAAGGAACGGACGTGCAAAACAACCTGTGCTTGCACATAAAAATGTCTTCGTTGAACCGATCGTGTATGATGGAGCTGTCCTTACGGAATAGTCTCCATTTATATATAAACGGCTCCGTTGGAATTTTATTCTTCAGACCCCATCTCTTTTGAAACAGTTGGCCGAGTTTTAAACACGATCACGAACCAATCTCCCTGTGCGACTCACAACAGCGCGGTTGGCCGCTGAGATTGTTCGGATGGAACGTGTTACAAGTGAATACGACCTGTTCGATCGGCTCAGAGAGGAGGGTATCTCTGAATACGAAGCGATCGAGGTGATCGACATGGAGATTGTCGATGTATAGGGACGGTAGACTTCGATCGGCGATCGCTCAGACAATAAGAAATGATTTTATTGAAATTATTCAAGTATAACAAAACAGCGTACTGCATACAGGGTGAAAGTCGATCAGCGAACAACCATGATGAGCAATGTATCTAATGACCTCCTGTGCTCCAAATTGCTTCTACTTAGCCCTTCATTTGCTTTCCAATGTCAACGTCATACGCTGAACTTTTATTACTCAGAGTCATGTTGCGATGCATATCTTGATGCTGTTCAGGGGGACCTGTTAGTCAATATTGTAGTATTCTCGTTGGTGGTTATGTTGATGCCCAGACTTGGGTGTAACGTTCGTAATTTATATCATGTCTTCTAATAAAAAGATAAACATGCACTCACGTGTCAGAATTTGTTCACAGGGGGCTTTCGATGGCTGAAGGAGTCATCAAGGACTACGTCTCACCAAGCGAGGAAATACAAGCCTCTGACGGTGCGATTGACCCGTCTGGCCTACTCGACGAGGTTTCACTCTACAACCTCTACGACGAGCGAGACTCGCCGGAACAAGACGCGGAGAGGATACTCGACATCACGTACCCGACCGAGACACTCACGACGATAATTAAGAACTCTGCTCGCAAACTCAATGGTGACGCAGAATTCTCAGAAGGGGGGCAGATTGTCGGCGGCGAGTACGGATCTGGGAAGAGCCACATTGAACTCGTCGTATATCACCTATTCAACTCACCAGACCTAGGACAACAATGGCTCAACCAGCACGGTATCGACGTCGAGCTTCCGACTGAGACCCGGTCAGCGGCGCTACAGATGTTCAATCTGGATAGGGACTATAACCGACTCTCGGAGGCCGTCGGTGACTACCTCGGTATCGACCGGTGGGCAGATGGAACAGATCTTCCGACAGTACACCAGATACGGGACACGCTTGACGACGAGCCCACGCTCGTTCTCCTCGACGAGTTTGAGCGCTGGTTCGGTATGGCCAACCGCGCCGAGTACAGAGACGACAACCTCGCATTCCTCCAGAATCTGCTTGAAGCAGCGGGGCGCGACGACACCCGTCTGAGCGTGTTCGTCTCACTCCTTTACGAGAACGAGGACGTGCAGGCCATCACTCAGCGGACGAATCCGTTCACACACGACTTGTCTTCTCGACGTGACGAGAAAATTGACTTTATTCTCCATCGGCTTATCGGCTCCGTCGACGATGCAGATGGCGTTGCTGTTCTTGCGAAGGAATACACAGACGTCTATCGGCAGAATGACCAGATAGAACTTGACGACTACCACGATATGCAGGGACGTATCGAGCGGTATTACCCGTTCCACCCACTTCTTCTGAGTCTGTTGATGGAGAAGTACTCCGAGCAGCGCATTAGTTCGGACGCTCGCGGCCTCCTCCGATTCCTCACAGAGATTCTCCGAGACAACTTCTCCAAAGTCGACCTTATCCTCTCGGGAAACGTAGATGTCTTCGCGTATACAGATCGCTTCAAATACATCGACGGCGAGCTGGTCGGGAAATACATCAACGACTACCACCGGCTTCAGAAGGTCGACGGAACGTTTGGGGAGTTTCACGAAGAGCTTTTGAACATCATCTTACTCCACAGTCTCGCTCGCGCGGGGGAAGAGGGAGCGAACAAGCGCCAGATGCTGATGGGAACGATGAAAAAAGGGGTCAACGCCCACCGTATTATTCAGATATTCACCGAAGAAGTGTACGGCCACGCGTGGCACGTTCACCGTATCAACGGCGAGTACGCGTTTGACGTCGACGAGAACCCGGCGGCGCGGATCGAAAAGAAAGCTCAGGATGTCCACAAACACGATTCGATTCACCGTGTTGAGTCGCTTATCCGCGAAGATCTCTTCGACGGCCACAACAACGTCCACATTCTCGATCCAGTCAACACTGAGCAGAAGATCCCTGATAGTAAGGCACTGAAGATTGTAGTCTCGCTGGGGGCAAAGCGGAGCTACGATGACGACTTCGAAAAACTCACTACGGGGCAGAGTCGAGAATTTAATAATACACTTGTCCTTGTCACACCCGAGAAGCGGTCGAGCGTGGACACGAACACCGGTATCATTGAACTCGCGCGGAAGGTCGTCGCCGGCGAGCAGCTCAACCGCGAAGAAGATGTTCTCCCCGAGGGCTTTGACGAGATTGACGAGCAGAACTACCAGAGCCTCCGTGACCGAGTCCGAGACAAGTACGGCACCGTCCACACATCGACGGATCGGGGCCTATTCCCACAAGACCTTCCGGCCAGCGGCGACATCGACTTCTACGCAGCGACGGTTAATGTTGTCAACCCAGACAGCAGTCAGCTTCGCTCGGAGGTCAAGAACGCCGTCAAGGAGGCAGGTGCCAAAGGAATCCAGTACGAACACGTCAAAAACGACTTCTACCGCAATCCGAAGTTTACGACACTAACCAGCGAAGACGAACTCGAAGACGCCATCGACTCGCTCTGTCGTGACGGTATCATCCAAGTTGGCAACTATTTCGAGAAGCGCGTCGGGAGCCTCGGGAGTGATACAACCCTTCTCCACGAGCAGTATATTGAAGAAGACGAAGACAACGAAGACGAGTCGACCATCACTATCGACACGACTAGCACAGCTTCTACTGCTTCAAAAGCCAGTAACGGTGGTACCACATCGACAGGTGCGACAACCAAGCCAGATACAGGAAGCACCAAAGAAAAGGACAAGTCTTCAGCCGCGTTCGAGTGTCCACAGTGTGGTACCGAGTTAGAAGGTTCGGTATGTGTCGAGTGCAACTTCGAGTTCAGCGCAAGCGACATTCATGAAGGAAAGGTCTCAGTCGAGGGACTCTCCACCGAGGATATGCTCAACGCGTTCGGTATCGAGGAAGAGAGCGGGCCAAAGATTCGTCCTCACCCGATTATGGGGACGCTAGATGCTGACAACAAGCCGGACATCATCGACACGCTTGAGCGCGAACTCGGGTTGGAGTGGAAAATCCACGAGGTAGAGATTACGGTGGACGGAACGCTGACCGTGGATGAACTCTCGGACTACGGTATCAGTGCAAGTGCCCTCGACCAGAATGTCTCGCTCGAAGAGACGTTCACGATCACCCCTGATAAGCCGATGAACAAGCAATCGCTCTTGGGTCTCGTAATGGACTTAAGCGTCCCAGAACACGCTTCGCTTTCGGTCAAAATGAAGGTGAACAAGGATGAGTGACGGACTCTACGGACAGTTGGAGTTCGACGCACTCCTGACCGAAGAGAATTTTTTCGATGGAGTCTTCGAGTGCCTTCGCCGAATCTGGGGCACCGAGGATGCGCTCGGTGAGCGTAATCTCGGAGGATCGGAGTATCGAACACGATTGCTTGAACGAGAACTCGCCAAGCTGTATCCACCACTATACGACGACCTTGCCGAGCAGATGGGCGACCACCCAATCACTTTGCTCGAAGACGGCTGTGGCATCATCATGGACGCGCTCAGTCTCCGCGAGGGATTCCGTCTCGAACAAGAACTCGCGGACAAACACGGTTGGAATGTGTCGCTCTCGTGGGCTCCCATTGAGGGTCTTCCGAGTGAGACACAGTTCATTTGCCGGGAGTGGTTCGACGCACAGAGTCCGTCGGCAGTTAACCGCGACGACTTCCGCTACATCGGCGACCTCAACGTACCACAACTACCCGGTACGTCACCAGAGTACGTCTGGACACGTCATCCCGACAAACGACTCGAAGCGGCACTCGAAGGGAACTACTCGACCGAGGAGGTCGAGGACATTTACGAGGATGTGAGGGGCCTTTTGGAGGAAATCATCCACCAGAGTGTCCACACCGAGTTCCTCGTAACGAGTGACCATGGATACGTCAATCACCTCGGAACGTCTCCATACACGCTCTCGGACGAGTTGGAAGAGTCGCTGAAAGGCAAGTTCAGTAGCCGTTTCACCGAGGTCTCAAATAGCCAAGCGTTCCAGATGCTCGAACGTGCGAACATTATCCAACGGATAGGTGACCACTATGTCATACGCGGTCACCACAAATGGACGAAACGAGGTGCAACCAAGAAGATTATGCATGGAGGCTTTAGCCTGCCCGAGTGCATGACACCTGTACTGTATATAAACACAAACTCGACTGGAGATAACAATGACCAATACTTGGGATAAACTCCCTCTTGAAGCGATAGACTGGTTTGCAGAACGAGAAGCGATTAACCGCAACTACTACCGACCGATATATTCCCTACACAAATGGTGGGCAAGAAGGCCAGGAACCACCTTCCGAGCGCTGGGCTTAGCAATGCTTACTGATGATCGCGTTCATGCAAAGGATATTCTCCGAGAAAATACCTCTGGCTCTTTCGATGGACTGTATTTCCAGGACCAGCAGGACAAATTTAGTGACAAAACAGTCCTTGACCCATTTGTTGGTGGCGGCACAACGCTGTTTGAATTGAATCGACTGGGAGCCCAAACAATCGGCTACGAGCTGAACCCTGTCGCTTGGTGGACCGCAAAGAAATCTATTGACGAAGCTGATTTGAAGAGTCTGCGGGCCGAATTTGAGCAACTTCTTAATGACGTTCGTCAAGAACTTGACAAGTACTACACTACAAAAGACCCAGATACAGGAAAAGAGTGTGAAATACTCTACTCACTTCAGACCCAGGAAGTGGAGTGCTTGTCATGCGGAGAATCAGTCCATCTATTTCCTCGATACGAACTAGGTAAAAAGAAAAAAACATCACCAGCAGTAGTCTATTGTAAAAATAATGATTGCGATGACCGAATTGAATATTTAGACCACGAGATAGGGGAAACAGAAACTTGCAGTAGCTGTGGTGAGAAATTTGACCCAAGTGAAGGTACCTATGGCTACGGTAAGTTCACCTGCTCAAATGGTCATAAAAGCGATGTTAAGGAATCGCTACAAAGAAACGATAAGAAGCCAGATTTCGAATACTTTGCGATATACTACCGAACACCTTCTGGAAAAAAGAAGTTCAAGGAGCCAGATGGAGATGATATGGAGAGAGTTCGGCAGGCAGAGAAGAAACTTGCTGAAATTAGGGAGAGTCTCCCAGTCCCATCACAGAAAATCCCAGAGGGAGACAAAACCCGAGCACTACGAAACTACAATTACGAACACTTCTCCGAGCTATTCACAGATAGACATCTTCTCACTTTTGGGACGTTATTCAACCGAGCCAAGGAGATAGAAGATAGAAATATCCGTGAGTTCTTGATTACGGCAGTCTCAGCAGCTCTTACCCGAAATAGCAAACTCTGCAAGTGGAATACGGGTAGGAAAACGTCTCTTAACGTTTTCCAGCGCCACGCGTATATACCAGTAGTCCAACCAGTCGAGGGTAATCCCCTGAACCGAGCTCAGAATATTACTGCACTTGAGAATCACTTCGACAAGGTCTACGACGCCAAGGAGTACTGTCAGCGTCCATTTGAGAAGGTGAAGAACACCAAAACAGGAGATATAGAAAAACACTATATCCAGAATGAGTCCGTATCTGAAGATCGATTATTGTCCTTGCGAAGTAAGACCTCCGAAAGGCTTGACGAACCTGACCAAAGCGTAGACTATGTCATCACAGATCCACCGTACTACGATAACGTTCAATATAGTGAACTATCTGACTACTTTTACGTGTGGCTACATCAGGCACTAAAAGAAGATTATAGTGAATTCGAGCCAGAACTAGTGCCGAAAGCGCGGGAGATCGTCGCAAACAAAAACTCGGGGAAGAGTGAGCAGTTCTTCATAAATAGCCTATCAAATGTCTTCTCAGAGTGCCATCGGGTGTTGAAAGATGATGGTGAGATGGTCTTCACCTACCACCACAACAAAAACGAAGCTTGGTCTGTGATTCTACAAGCAATCGTTGATAGCGGCTTCACAGTAACAGCCGCATATCCTGTTCAATCTGAACGTTCGAACAATCCACACATTACTGACTTAGATAATGCAGAATATGACATCTTGATATTTACCAATAAAGAGGATGCTGCAGATGAGACGACCCTTGACGAGTTGCGTCAAGACCTCTTCTTCGAATTACAGGATATTGCTGAAACCGAACGGAGTCGTCACGACTCTCTTTCACAAGCTGACCTCGGTGTTATTCTCCGTGGCAAATGTATGTACTACTACTCGAAGCACTACCCGAACGTGTACTCCGACGGTGAGGTGGTTGGTATCGACGAAGCCCTCGACACGGTCGACTCCGTCATTGAGCAAGTTCTCGAAGGATCGGTAAACCTTCCAGCGAGTATTGACTCGCTCACGCAGGCGTACGCCGCTTTCTGCCAGCGTGGGAGTGAATCCTTCGACGAGCTGAATAAGATTCTGCTCGGAAAGAACCTGAATGTTAGCGACCTCGAAGACGAGAAACTCGTGAAGGGAGCACACAATAAGAAGGAACCTGTCTCCGCCGACGAACGTGTTCGCTATATTGAACGAAAGCTCAACAAGAACGGTAGCGATGGAGAGACCCTACTGGACATCGATAAGGTTCAGTATCTTTACCATCTCTACAAAACCGACCAGAACACGGCCGAGTACCTCAAGGACTGGAAGAGCGACGATCGACAGGGACTCGCCGAGTTCATGGCCGAGGTGACCGGTGACGAGCGCTACGAAAGTGTCATGGAGATGAGTCTCAGCCAGTTCTAACATGCTTCAACCAGGATATAACCTCGTGACAGGGTCGGTCACCGAGACCGAGAGTGAATTGGCCGCGCTGGAGTTCTTCAGGCGGGTTGCTGCGGACAAAAACGTGGACACACCGGTTTCCGTTACTGGACTCACCGACCTGCTCTACGCCGCCGCGGGAGATGAGCGAGAAGCGATTCTCTGCGACCTTCGACAGACGCTCCGTCAGAGCCGATCGCTCGGCTCAATGGACGCTGTGCAGTTCATCCTTGACGGGCGGTTCGTCGACGACTTGGAGTTCCGGGTTCGAATTGAGCGAAGCGGTGATGGCGTGTATCTGGACATCGGCCAGATGTTCGTTGAGGAGCCTCAGCCGATGAGTGCAACGCACGCAGTCGCGCGGAAGTAACGAGCATCTGATCGAACAACTGGATTTTGTCGTATTACATCTAATCTCCTTTTTGAAACCCTCAGCCAGTGATTAATGTGAACCGCTGTCCAAGATAGAGAGGTTGTAGTCAGCAACCCGAGCCCCAGTATGCAAACTTAGAGTACCGAACATTGACGATGGTGAGATGAGGCAAATCAGGTCACCGCCAGAGGTCAAGACTGGAGCCATAGCCAGACATCTATCTCAATTCTGAGTGTCCGCGTAGGTAGATTGGATTGATCTGGAAAATCGCCTGGCTACTTATGTAATCGGTCAAAAATCGAGTGATAGTTCTAGATAGAATTCAGCGTCAACCCTTTGTTGATCAAGATACTCGGCCATTTTCTAAGTTCTGGAATCTCGCCTGTGTCCGCGTATCGTTCTACAAGATATCCAGCGAACGTAACAAAGAGTAATGAATAACCCGGGCCACGATAGTAGTGGTGCCTGAAATGCACCACGTTGTTCCGTTTCGCCTTGGCAAAATCAAGTAGTACATGGAACGTTGCCAGCTATTCAATAATAGATGGACAAACTGTTCTGTTCAGAAAATCAAAGTTATCGAATTCTCACCTGTCGATAGCCTCGCTTATTGATTGGGACCACTCCAAAAGCACAATATATTGACGTTGTATTGAACAGCATCACAAACAAATGAATGAAACTATCAAATCGGTTACGATGTGTGAAATTAAATGTGGTAAGTCAGTCTTCTTCGCACACTATTGCACGTAACTCATCAAGTAATTCGGGTTGGTGCTGTTCAAGCAATTTAATATCTTCTACGACTGACTCACTCAGTC
>SL_7KL_010_BRINEDRAFT_10001372_pt1 | contig 11697 bp, 11 predicted proteins | sample SodLak_010_BRINE_FD_10663 | JGI IMG/M metagenome (IMG submission 10663)
GGGTTGGTGCGCGAGGTGTGCAGGAAGGTGCCGCCGGTGCGGTCGATGGTGCGGACCCGGTTGCGGTCGAGGTCGATCACGCACCGTTCGTTGGAGCCTTCGGGGTCGTCGAGGTCGTACTCGAGCAGTCCGGCCCAGCCGCGCCGGAACCCGACCACCTCGTGGCCGTCGTAGATCACGCGGTCGACGACCGCCTTGATGCAGGGGTTGAGGCCGGGGACGTCGCCGCCGCCGGTCAGGATGCCGATCCTCACGTGGGTTCCTCCAGGGGGGTCGCTTGCGCGTGACGCTAGCGCGCGGGCAGCGGTGACGGAGGTGACCGGCACCGTCCGTAGGCTGGCGGTCGGCGCCGAAGTGCACCGCCGGCGGGTGGCGCCATCGACCGATCGCGTCCCGGCGGCCGGCCGCGTGTGGTCGTCGGTGAGGACGGAGGTGGGTGTGGCCGGCTCGGTCGGGGCGCTGCTGGTGGCAGCCGGGGCGCTGGGCGTGGTCGGGGTGGTGGTGGCCACCCTGGCCGGTGGCGTCGCCCAGGGGACCGTGGGTTTCGGGGCGGCCTTCGCCACCGTGCCGGCGCTCGCCCTGACCGTCCCGGAACTGCTCCCGGGCGCGATGTTGACCGCAGCCCTGCCGCTCACGGTGCTGATGGCGTGGCTGGAGCGGCGCCGCCTCGACCCAGCGATGGCGCGACGGCTCGTCCTCGGGCGGCTGCCGGGCCTGGCGCTGGGCACCGCGGTGGTCGCGGTCGTGGACGTGCGGTGGCTCACGGCGATCGTGGCGGTCATCCTGCTGGCGGCGGTGGCCGCCGCCGCGTCGGGCTGGCGGGTGACGGTCACCCCCGGTCGCGAGCTGGCGGCGGGTGTGGCGTCGGGCTTCACCGGGGCGGCGACGGCGCTCGGGGGGCCGCCGCTGGCGATCCTGTACCGCCACCACGATCCCGGGGTGCTGCGACCGACCCTGTCGTTGGTGTGGGCCGTCGGGATCGTGCTGACCCTGCTGGGCCTGGCGGTGACCGGCAGCTTCACCGCGGTCCAGGCCGCCGTCGGTGGTTCCCTGGCGGTGGTGCTGCTGCTCGGGCTGGCCCTGGGGCGGGTGGTGGTGCAGCGCGCGCCCGTGGAGCGCATCCGTACGGCGATCCTGGCCTGGGCCGCCGTCGGCGGTGCTGCGGCGTTGGTGCGGGCCGTCCTCGGGTGACCACGGCTGGTGCCCGCTCGCGGGGCGTCGGGTCGTGCCCGCCGCCCCAGCGCACACGAGGACGCCCCGGCGTCCGTCTCAGGACCTCCGGGGCGTCGCGTCGCGTCCCACATCTCGGAGCGGGACCGGCTCTCCGTCCCGGATGCCTCGACCCGGAGGCCGAAGCGGCGGGGCGGCGACCACCCGGGGAACCCGGGCGGCGGGTCGGACCTTCTGGCCAGACCCGGCCGTCGGTGGCTGGTCCGCCGTGTCCGAGCACGGCGTCCTCCTCCACCTCGGTGTCCGACGAGCCGCCACCTCGCGGTGATGGTTCGTGCGGGGACACCGTCGCGGACCTCGGGACCACGGGGGACCCTCCGTCAGCCGCCGTACCGTGCTCCCCGGCCGCCTCGCAGCGGTCGACTCACCCGGTACCACGACCCGGCACCCCTCGCGGAGCGCCGTTCCGCCAGGACGTCCCGCTGCGTCGGTCCGTCCCCTCCAGCTCGGGCGGTGCAGCGCCCTGACCGGAGAACGGTCGATCTCACGATCTCCCGTCCGGTGGCCTCCCCCTCGCGGGGTCGTCCACCGCGGTGCCGGCACGTTCCCGACCTCCGCGGCGGTGGGCCGGAGCCCGCCACCTGCACCTGGAGGTCGCTGCACGCGATCTCCGGGTGGCTGACCGGGGATCCGCAGTCCGTTCCCGGCCGGCAAGGGGCACCTTACGCACGGTGTCGGGACGGTGTCCAGAGGTCGTCGGCAGTTCACAGGATGGACACAGGATGTCCACCGGTCATCCCCAACCCTTCCCCAGATCCTGCGCCGCAGGGCGCACACCACGGTGGTCACGGCGCGCTGCCCGTGCCCCGTTCCCCGGGCCCGGCGCAGTAGCATCCCCGCCCCCGAGCGGTGAGGAGCCGGGTGCCGAACCCCTTCGACGACCTCACGGTGGGCTCCCACGCGCTGCCCCCGAGCGCCAACCCCTTCCGACCGGGGATGGGTCGTATCCCCCCCGACTTCGGCGGGCGGGAGGACGCCTTGCTGCGCGCCCGGATCGTCGTGGAGCAGCTCGTCGCCGGCGTGGCACCGGAGTTCGTGCTCTACCGCGGGGTGCGGGGGGTGGGCAAGACGGCCCTGCTGGCCTACGTGCGGCAGCGGGCCCGCCAGCTCGGGCTGGCGACGATCCACGTGGAGGCGGACCGCGACGACACCGAGCTCGCCCGTGCCACCTCGGTGCTGCTGCGTGGAGCGGCCGATCTGGTGGCCGACGCGGGCGAACACGCGCTGCGGGGCCTGGCCGTGGTCCGTCCCGGCCCCGATGGGCTGCGCCTGCAGGGGGCAGCCGACCCGGAGGCCTTCGAGACGCTGGTGGAGGACCTCGGCGAGCTGGCGACCCGGTCGGGGCGCGGGGTGCTGCTCACCATCGACGAGGTGCACGAGGCCGGCGACGTGCTGCTCGGGCCGCTGCTGCGGGCCGCGCACCGCGCCGCCCAGGAGGACCGACCCCTCGGGGTGCTGCTCTCCGGGCTGCCGACCGCCGCGGAGAACCTGTTCGACGAGGGCCAGACCTACACCGAACGGCTGGCCCGCGTCGACCTCGGCCTGCTGGGTGCCGCCGGCACCGCTGAGGCGATCCGCCGGCCCTTCGCCCGGGTCGCCGACGCACACGTGGACGACGCGGTGGTCGAGGAGGTCCACGCCGCCTCCGGTGGCTACCCGTGGTTCGTGCAGCTGTGGGGTGAGGCGCTGTGGGACCTGGCCACCGATCCGCACCGGGTCGAGCTACCGGTCGCCCGCGCCGCCGGTGCCCGGGTCCGGGTCCGGGTGGACGACTTCTACGCCACACGCTGGCGACGGGTGCCGTCGGGGCGCGCCCAGCTGCTCGTCCAGGCGCTGGCCGAGCAGGGTGGTCAGGCCGCCATGGGTGACCTCCTCGAGGTGGTGGACATCACCCACCAGGCCGCCTCCCCGGCCCGCCGGGCGCTGCTCGACCTCGGGATCTGCTGGGCGCCCGGTCGGGGACAACTGGCCTTCAGCGTGCCCGGGTTCGAGGGCTGGGTGCTGTCGACCCAGCCCGTCGAGGCGTGAGTGCGCGCACCCGCCCGCGAGGCGAGCACACCTCACTAGCCTGCGGGTGATGGACCCGATCCCCGAGCCCCGGTTCGAGCAGCTCGTCGGTGCGGCACTGGACGCCGTACCCGAACAGCTGTGGTCGCGGTTCGACAACGTGGTGGTGCTGGTCGAGGACGCTCACGAGGAGGAGCCGGATCTGCTCGGCATCTACGAGGGCATCCCCCTGACCGAACGGGAGGAGTACAGCGGCGCGACCCCCGACGTGATCCGGATCTTCCGTCTGCCCCTGTGCGCGATCGCCCGGGACGACGAGGACCTGATCGACGAGGTGTACGTGACCGTGGTGCACGAGTTCGCCCACCACCTCGGCATCGATGACGACCGGCTCCACGAGCTCGGCTGGGCCTGACCGCCCGGCCGAGGCCCTCCCGCACCAGAACCCGCGCCCGACCCGCCACACCCCGGCAGCGCCCCGCAGCCCACGATCCGGAGGTTCCCGGTGACCGATGCGCCCGACACCACCCCGACCAAGCCGCAGTGCCTCGGCGTCCTGACCAGCGGGGGTGACGCCGCCGGCATGAACGCGGCGGTGCGTGCCGTGGTCCGCACGGCGCTGTCCCTCGACATCCAGCCCTACCTCATCCACGAGGGCTACGTCGGCATGGTCGAGGGGGGCGAGGCGATCGTGGCGGCCGGCTCCTCGGACGTCGGCGGCATCCTGCACCGCGGCGGCACCGCGATCGGCACCGCCCGCAGCGAGGAGTTCCGCACCCGCGACGGCCGCCGCAAGGCCGCGCTCAACCTCGTCGCCCGCGACATCACCGCGCTGGTGGTGATCGGCGGTGACGGTTCGCTGACCGGCGCCAACCTGCTCTCCAGCGAGTGGCCGGAGCTGCTGGCCGAGCTGGTCGAGGCCGGTGAGCTCGACCAGGAGACGGCCGACAACCACCCGGTGCTGCAGCTGGTGGGCATCGTCGGGTCGATCGACAACGACATGTTCGGCACCGACATGACCGTCGGCACCGACTCCGCCCTGCACCGCATCACCGAGGCCCTCGACGCCCTGCACTCCACCGCCTCCAGCCACCAGCGTTCCTTCGTGATCGAGGTCATGGGCCGCAACTGCGGCTACCTGGCCTTGATGTCGGCCTTGGCCACGGGGGCGCAGTGGGTGTTCATCCCCGAGCGTCCGCCCCAGACCGCCAGCTGGGAGGAGGCGCTCAGGCGCACCGTGGCCACGGGCCGCAAGCACGGCCGGCGACAGAACATCGTGGTGGTCGCCGAGGGAGCCCGGGACCGCTACGGGGTGTCCATCACCTCCGAGCGGGTCCGCGACATCCTCGCCGAGGGGCTCGGTGAGGACACCCGGGTCACGATCCTCGGGCACGTGCAGCGCGGTGGGTCGCCCAGCGCCTTCGACCGCGTGCTGGCGTCGCGGTGCGGGTACCACGCGGTCCACGAGCTGGCCTCCGGGCGCGCCGCCGAGGAGGCGCAGCTGGTCGGTATCCGGGAGAACCGGATCATCACCTCGCCGTTGATGGAGGCGGTGGAGCGCACCCGGTCCGTGGCGGGGCTGCTCAAGGAGAAGCGCTACGACGAGGCGATGCAGCTGCGTGGGTCCGGGTTCGTCGAGGCCTACGAGACGATGCGGACCCTGGTGCGGGGCCGGCCGCGTGTCCAGGAGGAGGATGGCAACCCACGTCGGATCGCGATCGTGCACGGGGGTGGCCTGTCCCCGGGGATGAACACCGGCGTGCGCGCCGCGGTGCGCTACATCCTCGACCGTGGGCACGTCGCGCTGGGGGTCAAGGGCGGCTTCCCGGGGCTGCGCGCCGGACAGGTGGACGAGCTCGACTGGATGTCGGTGCACGGCTGGGTGTCCCACGGTGGTGCGGACCTCGGGACCAAGCGCTTCACCCCTGGCGAGGGCGACTTCGCGGGCATCGCCCGGTCGATCTCCGAGCACCGCATCGACGGCCTGCTGATGCTCGGCACCTTCGACGGCTACGTCGCCGCGGAGGCGCTGCACCGGGCCCGCAAGCGCCACCCGGAGCTCGACGTCCCCATCGTGTGCCTGCCGATGACCATCTCCAACGACATCCCCGCGACGGAGTTCACCATCGGGGCGGACACCGCGTTGAACGCCATCGTCGAGGATGTGGACAAGATCAAGCAGTCCGCCGTGGCCTCGACGCGGGTGTTCGTGGTGGAGGTGATGGGCAAGGAGTCCGGCTACCTCGCCATGGCCGGTGGTCTGGCCACGGGCGCGGAGTTCGTCTACACCCCGGAGTCGGGCATCACCCTCGACCGGCTCAAGGACGACGTGGAACGCCTCACCGAGCGGTTCCGCGGCGGGCAGCGGCTGGGGGTGATCATCCGCGGCGAGGGCGCCGACGACGTCTACACCACGCCCTTCCTCTGGGCGCTGTTCGAGAAGGAGGGCGGGGGGCTGTTCGACGTCCGCCAGTCGATCCTCGGCCACGTCCAGCAGGGCGGCGATCCGAGCCCCTTCGACCGCATCCAGGCCACCCGGTTCGCGGTGCGGTGCGTGGATCACATGCTCTCGACCCTGGACAGCGACGCGCCGGAGAGCGCCATGTGCGGCCTGGTCCAGGGGCGGATCACCTTCACGCCGCTGGCACGGTTCCGCGAGATGCTGGACCCGGGCGGTGCCCGCAGGCCCGCGGAGCAGCCCTGGTACGACCAGCTGCGACCCATCGCCACCACGATGTCGGGCCTGGACTACGGGCAGCTGTGAGCGCGTGGCCCGCTGCCACCTCGCTGCGTGCGACGGCGTGGCGGCCGCGACGAGGTGCTGGTGGTCTCGCTGTTGCGTGGTCAGGGCTCGCCCGGTGCGCCCGTCATCACCTAGCGTGGCGTGACCCGGGTCGCGGACGTCACCGTGCCGTGGATGCCCGAAGATCGATCACGAGGAGGTTCCCCCGTGCGTGAGCGACGTCGAGGTCGAGTCGGTCCCCACCGCAGCGTCATCGCGATCGCGGCCGGTGCCCTGCTGCTCGCCGCCTGTGGGGGTGAGGACCCCGATGCGGTAGCGGTGGCCAGCGCCGAGCAGGAACCCGACGCGGCGTCCGAGGAGGCGGTCGAGGCGGAGGAGGACACCGCTGCCGTCGAGGACACGGAACCGGAGGAGCCGGAGCCCGACGTCGATGACGCCGCGACCGCGTCGGCACCCGACGAGGAGGAGAACGCCGCGCAGGGCACCGACGACCAGGATGGCACGGTCGACGAGGAGTTCGCGCTCGGCGCGTGCGACCTCGCGGGTGCCGAGGAGGGTGCACCCCTCGACGTCGACGCCTACGAGCAGGCCACCCTGGAAGCCAACTTCGAGCTGGAGCTGCTGGTCACCGACCTGGCCGCCGACCTCGACGAGCTGCTGTCGGGGGTGAGCGACGGACCGACCCTGGAGGCGCAGCTCGCCGAGCACCGTGCCACCTACGCGGAGGCCGTCGAGCCCCTGCGCGGTGTGGCCCCACCCGACGGTGCAGAGGACTGGCACGGCCGGGTGATGGACAGCTTCGACGACGTGTGCACGGCCATCGAGGACGGGCTGGCCGGCAGCGCCGAGGGCGACGACGCGCGGTTCGAGGAGTTCGTCGCCGCGCTGACCGAGTTCCCCGGTCTGATCAACGGACTGCACGCCAACGCGGCCTGCGGACCCTTCGAGAGCTGCTGAGCCGTGGAGAGCTGCTGACCCATGACCCGTACCGACCTGCAGGTGGCCGACGCCCGCATCGAGCTCGTGCAGGGCGACATCACCCGGCAAGGCGATCTCGACGCGGTGGTCAACGCCGCCAACGCCGAGCTCACGCCCGGTGGTGGGGTCGCCGGCGCCATCCACCGCGCTGCGGGGCGCCGGCTCGCCCGCGCCTGCCGTCCCCTGGCCCCGATCGCGCCCGGTGAGGTCGTGGCCACCGACGCCTTCGGGCTGCCCAACCGTCGGGTCCTGCACGCGCTCGGTCCGGTCCACGGACGCGACGAGCCCGCGGCACAGCTCCTGGCGGCCTGCTACCGGGGCGCGCTGGAGCTGGCCGCCGGCGAGGGGCTCGACAGCGTCGGTTTCCCGGCCATCTCCACGGGCATCTTCGGCTACCCCCTCGAGGAGGCCGCCGAGGTGGCGTTGCGCACCGTCCACGAGGTGCTCGCCGACGGCGTGGGCGTGCGCCTCGTACGCTTCGTGCTGTTCTCCGACACCGACCTCGAGGTCCACAGCCGGGTGCTCGCGGGGCTGCAGCAGGGCTGACCCGGTGCGTCCCGACGGGCCGGGGGTGCCGACTCACGCGAGGAGCGGTCGATGTCCTCACGCAAGATGACCCTGGATCTGCACCCGGTGTTCAACCAGGGGCGCGCCATCGACGAGGCGCTGCGCGAGGCCATGGACGAGGCCGAGGCCCGCAAGCTGAAGGAACTGGAGATCATCACCGGCAAGGGCAGCGGTGCGCTGCGCAAGCGGGTGCTGCGCTTCCTCGATCACAAGGACATGCGCTCCCGCTACCACCGCATCGACAAGGACCCCGGCAACCACGGCCGGATCTTCGTCTACTTCCGGTTCACGCGCGGGCAGTGACCCGCCGTCACGCCGACAGTTCCGTGATCAGGGCGGTGAGCATCGCGTCGCAGGCCGCGAGCTGCTCGGTGGCGATCCACTCGTCGGGTCGGTGCGCCTGCTCGATCGATCCGGGTCCGCACACCACCGTGGAGATACCCGCCGCCTGCAGGTGACCGCCGTCGGTGGCGAAGGGCACGGAGCTCGCTGGCGTGCTGGTGCCGGTCAGGCGTCGCACCAGCGCTTCCGCGGGGCCGTCCTGCTCGGGGGCCAGCGCGCGGGCTGCGGCATCCGCCCGGAAGGTGATCGTGCCCTGGCCCGTGGTGGCGCGCAGCTCCGGGAGCACCACCTCGGTGGCGTAGCGCTCCACCTCGGCGACCAGGGCGTCGGAGTCGTCGGCAGGGACCGGTCGGTACTCCCAGGTCAGCTCGGCACGGCGCGGCACGATGTTGATCGCCTGGCCGGCGCGCAGCGTGGCGACGTTGAAGGTGGTGTAGGGCGGGTCGAAGCTCGGGTCGGCGGCGGCCTCGCGGTGGCGTCGGGCGAGGTCGTCGATGTGGGTCGCGATCCGGGCGGCCGCCACCAGCGCGTTGCTGGCGTGCTGGGGCTGGCTGGAGTGCCCGTCGACACCCTCGACGATGGTGGTGAAGGCACGGACCCCCTTGTGGGCGGTGACCGGCTGCAACAGGCTGGGCTCGCCCACGATCGCGGCCTCGGGGCGGGGCTGGGTGCTGAGCAGCAGCTCCACCGCTGACGGGGCACCGATGGTCCCGAGCTCCTCGTCGTAGGTGAGCAGGAGCAGCACCGGTCGCTGCAGGGGTGCCACCAGCATCGCGGGCAGCTGGCCGAGCACGCTGGCCAGGAAGCCCTTCATGTCCGTCACGCCACGACCCACCAGCCGGTCACCGGTCGGGGTGAGGTGGAAGGGGTCGCTGGTCCAGGGCTGCCCCTCCACGGGGACGCAGTCGGTGTGGGCGGCCAGCACCACCCCACCGGCCACGGCCGGGCCGATCCGGGCGACGAGGTTGGCCCGGGTCCCGGTCGGGTCGAGCTGGCGGGTGTGGGCGATGCCGTGCTGATCGAGGAGGGCCTCGACGTGGGCGATGAGCGCGAGGTTGGAGGTCCCGCTGGTGGTGTCGAAGCCGACCAGCTCGGCGAGGCGACGATGGGTGTCGCTCACGGCTGCACCTGCCCGCGGTGTGCGGTGGGGTCGTCGGTGGGGTCCGGGGCGGGTGTCGCGTGCGGGAGGGTGGCGTGCTCCGCGTCGCGGTACAGCTGCGCCAGGGCGAGGTAGCCGGCGACGTTGCGCCGGGGGACCGGTGGCAGCTCGGCCTCCCGGACCTTGGCGGGGACGCCGACCGCCAGCGTGCCGGGGGGCACCTCCTGGCCCTCACGCACGACCGCACCGGCCCCGACCACCGCGCCGGCGCCGATCCGGGCGCCGTTGAGGACGATGGCGCCCATCCCGATCAGGGCGTCGTCCTCCACGGTGCACCCGTGCAGGACGGCGCGGTGCCCCACCGTGACCCGATCGCCGATGGTCGCAGGCACGCCCTCGTCGGTGTGGATCACCGTCATGTCCTGCAGGTTGGTGTCGTGCCCGACGCTGATCCGTGCGCGTTCGGAACGCAGCACGCACCCGAACCACACCGACACCCCCGAGGCCAGACGGACCTGCCCGGCGATGGTGGCGCCGTCGGCGACGAAGGCGTGAGCGTCGATGTCGGGGGTGTGTCCATCGACGGTGAGGATGCGTGACAACGGGTGGGCTCCTGCGTGGGGGCGAAGGCGACGGCAGTCTGCCACCTGCGGGCGTCGGCGCGGACACGGGGTGGCGCCGGGTCGCGTCGGCGCGGACGCTGTGCCACGCTGCACGGCGTCGGCGCGGACGCTGTGCCACGCTGCACGGCGTCGGTGGAGGATGGAGGGGACCCATGAGCGAGGCTGCCGGGCGCATCGCGGCGCTGCTGCGCCGGGCCGACGACGTCCGCAAGGCCGCGGCCTCGCGGCGTGATCCGGCACCGGTCCGGGAACAGCTGGCGCGGCTGCTCAGCGAGGCCCGCAGCCACCTCGACGAGGTGGAGGAGGCGGACCTGCGCCTGGAGCTGGCGGGCTCGATCGCGCGACGGGTGGCCGACCTCGACCACGAGGAGGTCGCCACCATGCTCGGGCCGAGCCCGGACGTCGCGGTGGCCCCCACCACCGCCGACGACCCCAGCCGCGTGCCGCCGGGCCAGCACCTGACCGCCGGGTTCCCCGTGCTCCACGTGGGCCGTGCCCCCGACTGGGGCGAGCAGGACGTCCGGTTGACGGTGACCGGCCTGGTGGCGGAGCGGCTGGTGCTCGACCTCGCGGCGTTGCGGGCGATCGGCAGCGTCGAGCGCACCCGTGACTTCCACTGCGTGACGACCTGGTCACGGCTCGACAACAGCTGGACCGGGGTGCGGGTGGCTGACGTGCTCGCTCGCGCGGTGCCGAAGCCTGCGGCGACCCACGCGGTGGTGTCCGGGTACCCCGCCTACAGCGCCAACCTGTCGCTCACCGACCTCACCGCTGACGACGTGCTGCTGGCCTGGATGCACGATGGTGCGCCGCTCACCCGGGAGCACGGTGGTCCGCTGCGGCTGGTGGTGCCGCACCTGTACGGGTGGAAGTCGGTGAAGTGGGTGACCGAGATCCGCCTGACCGACCGGGATGTGCGCGGCTACTGGGAGGAGCGTGGCTACCACGATCTCGGCGATCCCTGGCGGGAGCAGCGCTTCCGGGGTGACTGACGGCGCGGCGGGTGCGTCAGGCGGTCGCGCGTAGCTGTCGGGCCGCCGCTCTGAGGGCTGCCAGCGTCACCTCGATGGCGGGTCGCATCCTCGAGCTGGTCCGCGTCAGCGCGAGGATCGAGCGGCTGGCCGGACGGGGGAGCGCGTGGCGCGTCAGCCGTTCGCCGTGGGGTGCGGTCAACGCCAGCGACGGCAGGATCGCGATCCCTACACCGTCGCCCACCAGGGTCGCGATCGTGGCGAGCCCCTCGAACTCCCACACCGTGGTCGGCCTGACCCCGGCTGCGGCCATGATCGCGTCGAAGGCCGCCCGCGAGGGCTCGCCCGCGGGGGCGCAGATCCACGGACCGGGTGCCGCCTCGGCGAGGCTGATCGGACCCTCCTCCTCGGCCAGGGGGTGGCCCGGGTCGGTCACCAGGACCAGGGGGTCCTCGAGCAGGGTCTCGCGGTGCAGCCGGGAGGTGCTGTGTGCGTCCATCCGCCCGTGGTCGTCGACCACGGCCACGTCGACGTCCCGGGCGCGCAGCCGTGCCAGGGCGTCCTCCGGCGGTGCCTGGCGCACCACCACCTCGAGGCCCGGGTGGGCGGCCCTGAGCCCCGCCAGGCTGGGGGCGAAGGCCACCGCCGCCGAGGGCACCGCCGCGATGCGCACCGGCCCGGTGGCGGCACCGGTGTGCGCGTCGAGGTCCACCTCGGCCTGCTCGACCGCCTCGAGGATCCGTGCCGCGTGGCCGGCCAGCCGGCGGCCGAGGACGGTCAGTTCCGCGCTGCGGGCCGTCCTGTCGAGGAGGGCGACGCCCGTCTCGCGCTCCAGCGTCGACAGCTGCTGGGACACCGCGGAGGGCGAGTAGCCGAGGGCCTGTGCCGTGGCGGCGATGCTGCCCTGCTGGGCGAAGTGGTGCAGGAGTTGCAGTCGGTGCAGATCGAGCATCAGCACTCCTTACGGTAACGGTCACTATATCGCGCTTGCACTGATGCTTGGGACGGCGCAGGGTTGCACCCGTCACCGCATACGACCGCACCGCATACGACCGCACCGCATACGACCGCACCGAGGAGCCCCTGCCGTGGCCGTCTCCGCCACCCTGGCCGTGAACGAAGCCGTCGATCGTGCCC
>SL_7KL_010_BRINEDRAFT_10001373_pt1 | contig 11693 bp, 16 predicted proteins | sample SodLak_010_BRINE_FD_10663 | JGI IMG/M metagenome (IMG submission 10663)
ACTCTCTGGTGGAAACTGTCCCCGCTCGGTTACAATTGCATCGACATACCGCGGTGGAGTCACATCAAATGCCGGATTCTCGATTTGGGGATCGCCGATCGCCGCGCGTTCACCTTCTGTAATCACCTCTGTTTCTGCACGCTGTTCGATCTCTACGGTGTGACCGGTCATTGTTTCCGGATGGAGTTTCAGTGTCTGTGCAGCGACCATAATCGGAGTCCCGCGATCGCGGGCATTGACTGCAAGTCCGCTTGTTCCAATCTTATTGATGACGCTCCCATCTGCTGCGATGCTATCTGCACCAACAAGGACGTGATCAACCGTATTCAGATAGCGTCGAGCAGCGCTATCAACGATCAATGTTACATCTACGCCCATCTCAGTCAGTTCCCGTGCAGTGATATGTCCTTGATTTCGTGGCCGAGTCTCTTTGACGATCGCAGTGATCTCTTTTCCCTGTGAAACCGCCGTTTCGACACAGGCGATCGCATCCGTCGAATGACAATGTGTCATTACCGTGTCCCATTTTTGAGCCGATTTGCACCGACACGACCGAGATCTTCCTGTGCGTGCTCAAGATGCATAATAAACTCATCAACACTTGCGGCAACGGCCGATCGCTGCTCAGGTATCGTCTCACCATCGATTCGTCGAAGCACATACCGGAGTGCGTTTGGGAGACTAACAGCAGTTGGCCGCGTCTCGTGTAATGTCCGTCCAGCCGCACGCATTGTCGCTCGAAACGATTGCGGTGTCGCATAGTCAGGCTCGACGGCCTGTGTCTTCAGGCTGTCGCTGCAGCTTTTGCGATCGGTGCCGCGCCGCGGGTCTCCATAGTCTCAATCTCATGAGCGGTTTGTGTGACCGCGGTGTGGAGGGAGACGGATGTCATACCGTTCTTCTACTCAGTCAAAGTACAAGCACCTTGGGGTCAGATAGGTCAAAAAAGAAACCTGACACCTATTTTGGGATTAGTCTGCGAGCGGAACTGGCGTCTCGAGGTCGATCTCGCCAGCATCAAGCTCTTTTTCAACTTCTCGTGCTGCTTTCACCATATTCTCCATCTTGCCGTATGCTATCTCTCGTGGGAGGAGTTTCAATCCACAGTCGGGTGAGATCGTTAGTTTCTCCGGTGGCACAACTTTCAGCCCTTGGAGGATGTTCTTTTTGATCTCTTCGACTGGCTCAACTTCCGCGGTGTGTGCGTCTACAACACCGAGTGCAAGATCCGGTCCAAACTCAGGTTCGGTGAATACATCAATCTGTTCGTAGTTGCCGTTACAGAGCTCAACATCGAACTCATCAATTGGGAAGTCGTTGATTTCTGGGTAGATACGTGAGTAATCCCCGTAACAAACGTGTAGTCCAATTCGAATATCCTCATCAATGCCTGCAACAATCCGATCGAGGCACTCACCAACAATCGCATGATCATCCGGCGTCGTTGCAAGTGCCGGCTCGTCGATCTGGATGTACTTTGCGCCTGCCTCAACCAACTTTTCGATCTCGATATTGACAAGATCCGCAAGCTCGTATGCAAGCTCTTCTTCAGTTTCGTATGCTTCGTTGAATGACCAGTTTGCAAGCGTGTATGGGCCTGTGATCGGGACCTTCACTGGTTTCGAGGCAACGTCACGAGTGAACTCAAACTCATCGACAAGCCATGGCTCATCGTATTCAACTGTATCGGAGACTGATGGTTTGTCGAAGTAGTTGTGTCCCCACACTTTTACTGGGCCGTTGAACTCATACCCATCAATTCTGTGTGCAAAGAACTCAACCATCTCGTTTCGACGCATTTCTCCGTCAACAACGGTGTCAAGTCCAGCACGCTCGTGTTCTGCTGTGATCACACGGCAAGCATCGTCATGGGCTTCGTGGAGATGCTCATGGGTAAACTTTGACTCTGCATCTTCTGCAAGATCGTCTGCACGGTTGAGCCATTTTGGCTTTGGGTAGCTTCCGACAACCGTGGTCAGAAGGAAGTGTTCGTTTTCGTGATTCTCAGGGCGGAACTGCGCTCTGTTTTCGGCTGGTCGGCTCATGCGGTTACCTCCTCTAGTTCGATTTCTGCGGCCGCAGCAACGGCAGCGAGCTTTTCAAGATGTTTGTTCACTGGTAGATAGAACGGCTCAGTGTTTGTCGACAGATAGAGCCGATCGAACTCCTGAGCAGGTATCTTGTTTTGGACCCATGAGACTCGCTCTGCGAGCGTTTCTGGGGATTCAACCAGGGTATTCAATCCATTTGAGATACCAAGTCCAGCAGCACTCTTGGTCCCGTATTCGTTGATGTTGTACAGCGTCTGCTCGCGATCGCCAGCGACGATATCGAACCCGATTGCCTCAACATCCGCATCCATCAGGTGTGCGTACACCTTCTCCGAAAGTGCGCCGAAGTACGTCTGAACAACAACGTCAGCATCGGTTGCGGCGGCAACGGTATCGATCGCCTCGCTTGCTCGGGCATCAAGCCCATCGCCAGGAGCGTTCTCAACAAGCGACGGCTCAAGCAGATAGAGCGTTTCATGCGCTGGGAATGCCTCCACTTCGGCAGCGAGGAACTCCGAAACAGCGTCGAGGAACGATTCCTCATCACCGTAGTACTCGTCGGTTGCAAGGTCAAACAAGGAGTACGGACCAGGGAGGGTTGCCTGTAGCGATGCATCAGAATCGGTCTCTGCAAGCGCTGCTGCTGCAGCATCGAGTTCGGATGCGACGTCACCGGAGAACGTCAGTTCGCCCGTGACTTGTGGGTCGCGATAGAAGTTGTTGTTATCGTAGTATCGAACGATCCCACCGGTTTTAACGTTCTCATGGACTGTTAGCGGGTGTGCAAGCATGTCATCCCATCGGAGCTGTCCTTCCGAAATCCGATCGAGACCTGCCTCAACCTGCTCAGTAATTACTTGGGTTCGATACTCATCATAGACGGCAACAATCTCGTCGGACTCGTTCCCAGATATCAGATCGCCTTTCTGATGTCCTTTGAGGTCCGAGAGACGCTGCTTCGCCGGATCCGGGAGCGGAAACAGTCCCGGTGTAGTGGCGACTCGTTCTGTCATCAGTACGGGGTTAGTGATGATGGTGCTTAATATTTGCTAATGTAGAATATTACCCTCAAGAATATCTTGTGAGTTTTAAAACGAATAGCGTTTCAAATGGGAATGACTGTTCGTGGATCGATTCAACAGTGAGTCCGTTTTCTGCGGCGATCGATTCCACCGCTTCGTAGCCTGTGAGGCTACTAATCAAGAGATATCCGGAACCGGATGCTGAAAGCACCCGTGACAGACCAGTGAGAAATGGAACGACAAGACGACGACCATCCGGTCCACCGGAGAGTGCATGTTCCATCCAGTCATCCCACTCCTCGTCAGGGTCTGTCGGGAGATATGGCGGATTAAACAACACCGCATCGAACGCATTGTCCACAAAGGGGCCGAACATATCTGCACGAATCGATTGTACTCCACGATCGGCCGCAGCACGACAGGCGTGTGGATTAATATCGCTTGCAGTTACCGATGCACCGGTTTCTGCTGCTACTTGTGCCGCAACCCACCCCGATCCGGTTCCAATCTCATGGACACGATCGGACTGGCGCACCGCTTTGCAGACCGCTTTCGCAAGTAGTGCTGAATCTTCCGCTGGCTGATACACTTGTGTCTCTTGGCCTCTGCGCTCTGCGAGTCGTTCTTTTGAGTTCTCTGTCATTGTTCGCCACCGTGTGGTGATGTTTCGATTGGCCCCTGTCTCTTCTCATCTGGCTCTGTCTCACGGTCTGCTTCGGCATTTGATGTCTGTTCGGTGAGTCTGAACCCGCCTGCTTCGTTGCGAGCCATCAACTCCCGCTGTGGGAACGGAATCTTGATTCCGTTCGTTTCGAATGCCGATCGAATCGCGCTAATGACTGCTGTTTGGGTTTTCACTCGTCGTCGGGACGTTGGGTTAGTGATCCAGAATCGAACGCCCAACACGATCGCAGAGTCGTCAAACCGTTTGTGGATCACCTGTGGCTCGGGTCGATCGAGAACCCGATCGACAGTTTCGGCTGCGTCTTTTGCAACCTGTGCTGCACGGTCTGGATCCACATCATAATCAATACCAACTTCGACCTCAGTTCGGAGTCGCCCCCTTCTGGTTCGGTTAACAATTGGTGTTCCACTGACGACATCGTTCGGAATCATCACGTACTCGCCGTCGAAAGATTGGATTCGCGTATTAACAATCGTGATGTCAGTCACCGTTCCCTCATTCTCTCCAATTACAACCCAGTCACCAACCTCAAATGGACGAGAGAACATGAGCACAAACCCAGCAAGTACTGCACCTAACGTCTGTCGTGCGGCCATTCCGACGACAATCCCTAAGAACCCAGCACCAACGAATAGTCCACCTAAATTGTCAGTAAAAAGGCCCAAAACAATCAACCCTGAGACGGTATAGATGCCAACCTGCACCGATCGGTGCAGCATCTCTCGCTCATGCTGGCCGATTGCGTCCTGCTCTTTTGCCACCTCTTTGATGATTTGTCCAAGGAAATCGGTCAGTGCGTAGGCACCACCGAGAACGATGATTGAGAGGATGATGTTTGCAACCTGCGCACCAAGGTCAAGGCCCTCAGACGCCTGTTGCAGCGCTGGACTCAACCCCCACGTTGCAATAAGAACGAATACACCGCTTGCCGTCACTCCAGCAATCAGCGTCGACACGAGGAGGTTTGTCATTGAACTTAAATCGCCCTCCTTGCTTCGGCGAAGCCGTTTGACCCCTCGCTTGATTAGAAAGACACCCACAACAACAGCAATCGTAATCAGTATTCGATCGATGGTGATTGTGACGTCTCCAACTGATTGGAGTGCAACAAGCATTGTCTCTTACTCCTCGGGTTGTGCGTCAAACCCGTGTTCAATTGCAACGTTTGCAAGCGCTGCAAAGCCGGCAGGGTCGAGCGATCCTGCCCGGAGCCGAAGCACATCCTCATCTGCCGCCGCAACAACTGCATCCGGATCAGAAAGCCCGGAGATGTGTGGTGTATTTCGGATCCCGTTTCGAATCGTCTTCCGTCGTTGGGTGAAGATTGCTTTGACAAAATCAAAAAAGAACTGCTCATCTGTCACATCATACTCTGGCGTCCGGGGCGTTGCCCGAACGATCGCACTCTGTACTGCTGGCTGCGGGTCGAATGCGGTCCGAGGGACATGCTCGGTGATTTCTACCTCCGCGTAGTGTTGTGTACTCACAGAAAGCCGCCCATAGTCGCTGGTTCCAGATACTGCAACCATCCGCTCTGCGAACTCCTGTTGGAACATAAGCACAAGCGGAATCGAAAGCGGGAGCAGACGGAACGTGATCGCGCTTGAGACGCTATATGGGAGATTTGCAACACACGCAGTCAGATCCTCTGGGTATTCCACTTCGAGTGCATCTCCTTCGATAACAGAGAGTCGGTCAGCGTTTATTGCATCGGAAAACTCCCGTCGAAGATGCGCTGCGAAATCTCATCCTGTTCGATGACCGTTACGCGATCGGCAACTGCAAGCAATCGATCTGTAAGCACGCCTGGTCCGCCACCAATTTCAAGAATATGAGATACGTCAGTATCGTCTGGGAGATAGCCGGGAATGCGATCGACAACCCGATCATCGATCAAAAAGTGCTGATCAAAATCCGGGTTTCCGTACGCGCCTGCACGGCGAATCAATTGATCTGGGTCGCGCGTGCCGTACGTCTGTTCAACTGGCGCGTCTGGCTCGTTCATTGCCCGCGATTATCGGGGAACGCGGGTAAACGTCTCGTTTTTGTATGTGTTATGCTAGCAGCTACCGTTTTTCTTGCGGGCGGACAAACGCTCGATATTTGAGGTCGTCATCACGAAGCTCTTCGAGGATTCGCTCCGCAAGAATCTCTTTCGGTCGGTGGAGCCCGGAGACACGCTCTGAAAGCTGTTCAAAACTCTCGAATGGCCCGCGTTTTCGCTGATCAAGGATGTTGTTTCTGAGTTTTTTTCCAATCCCTGGGAGGAGATTTAGCTGATGAAGCCGAAGCGTGATTGGCTGTGCGTTGTTGTAGAAATCAACAAACCGCTGCTCATCGGTTTCGATGATATCTGTAATTGCATACTCAAGCTCCGACCGAGCACCACCGGAGATGTTGTCGTACGTGATGGTTTTATATCGGGATACAACATCAGGATCGGGCTCAGGAGAGACTTGCACGTAATCACCGATCGAGACATCTGCATCGCTGGTCAATGAAAGCTCATACAGGGTGAACGAATCCACACCGAGGGCATACGCAAGTGAGGACTTCTGGTACTGTGGACGGTCGTCATCTGCACGACCGTGTGGGAAATAATCCAGAACGAGGGCGTCGCTCGTCACTGTCGAGTCATCGTCGCCAGCGTCCGTGGGGGGAGACATACCCACTCATACGTGTAGGGGATACTTAAAAACAAGCCTGACACGACAACAGTTACGCCGAACTGATGGCCGCTCCGTCAGGCGTATTTGGCGACAATATCCAAAATCTCATCCAGTTCGTCACCATCAAGCGCGTATCGCTCTTTAGCAAATACCGAACGGAGCTCTGTTCGATCGTTTGGGAGGAGGTCCGCAATTTTGTGTGCGGTTGCGTCATTCACTTTCTCAAGTTCTGACAGCTCAGACACAAGCTCACGGGACTCTTCTGGCTCGAGGTTCGCAAATCGGTTGACGTGTTCGATCGCACGGGCAAGCTCGTAGCGAAGCTCACGCTCCTCATCAGCCGCTCGTTCCATCTCGACTTCGGAAAGGAGCTCTTTCGCTTCCGAGATAGTCAAGTACTCTTCGCTGATCTTCTCTTTGAAGATCGTCATATTACTGTTGTGCGCGAAGGTGTGCTGGGCGTGCGATGACTGTCTTCTGTTTGCCACCGTCGTTGATTGAGACGAGGAACGCACGGCCTTGTTTGCCAACAACCTCACCAGTGTGGCCGTTAAATCGTGGGTGGAAACGGCCTTCTGGGACGCTTGGGTCGAGTTTGAGGTGAACTTTCTGTCCCTCGTCGTACTCCTGAATTGCACGCTGTGGTGGGGACATCCCTCGTTCTCGTGGATGGTTACTGAGCTTTCCTCGGGTTCCTTTCATTGGGCCATTTGAACTCGGCATAGTCGTGAAGATGAATACTTGCGGTCAGACTATAAATGGTACGTTCCAGAGCCGCCACGGTACTTTGTCACACGGACTGTTGTGTGGCTGCCTCATTATCGGTTGGGAATGCTGTTACGCCAGGGAGTCTAAGTGTTACCGTCGTCCCTGTTTGGGTCGAATCAAACGAGATATCGCCACCAAGCATGGTTACGCCCCATTTTATCGCCCACAGGCCGAGCCGACTCCCGTGTTCTAACGCGGTTTCTGTCTCATTTTCGATTGCTTGTATCTCATGTGCTGGGATTCCCGGGCCTGTATCTGCAATTGAGAGCGTAACAGTCCCATCTGTCCGATCGAGCCCCGCAACGGTGACTATCACGGTTGGATTTGTGCCAGGATCATGGACCAGCCCGTTTTCGACGAGGTTCTCAAATACAAGTGAGAGAAGCTGTTCGTTCGCTTCAATACAAAGCTCGTTTGGAACGCGTATATCAACAGTCCATGTTGGCTCCGACCGAGTTACATTCGCTGCGGTTTCTGCAAGCAGGTTTTCTATGTATATTTCGGTGGGGGCGCTTGTACTACCGAGTGCATCAGCAGCAGCCTGTGCCTTTTCACCAAGCTCGATGAGCTCTTTTGCTTTTCGATCGATTGTTTCGGAATAGCGGGTCTTGCTTTGTCCATCAGTAAGCAGGTCTGCCATCCCCACAATGACATTGAGATCATTTCTGAGATTGTGTCGAAGGATACGATTTAATACTTCTAACCGCTGTTTTCGTTGTCGTTCTTCAGTTACATCTTGTAACACAAGTGTATAGCCGACGATCGATTCGCCAGAAGCATACAGCGGTTTTGAGGTAACCGCAAACTCGTGTCTACGGCCAGCAATTCGAACGGCAACTGTCTGTTCTGGCTGTGTCTGGTCGATCGTCTCGCCGGTATAATACTCCCCAATGTGGTGTGAGAGTATGTGGCCTTTTTCTGTTTGCAGGAGATCTTCCGCGGCTTCATTGAGCGTCACGACACGACCATCTTGATCAACGATCACAACGGGGTTCCCTAAATCATCGATCGCTGCCCGCTCCCCGGCACGTCGTGTTGCGGGATGAAAATCAAACATGTCCGATTGGACGAACGCATATGTATCAAATATCACGTGGGGCAAAAACAGTGCAGGCGTGAGGTTGAGCGCTGGTGTGGGTCCAAAATCAAATGTCCAGAGTAGATAGCCGATCGAGGGTGGGACTGCGCTTAATCCCACTGCGATCGCCTCTCTCCGATACAACGGCCCGTAGCTGATAATCGTGTCCAACAGAAACAGCGTTCCAATGGTAATGAGCGATGCAGCATAAAAGAAAATACCATACAAGAGTGGCCCACGCTCAAACAGTACGCCACTCAGTCCAGTTGCGGAGACAACAGTAAACTCAGAGAGTAACAAATTGTGCACCGGGTCCGTGGCTGAAGGACTGTCATCCCAACTGCAATCACCACTACCGGCCAAGACCATCGAAGTGATAAATACTGTACTCGGCCAGTATATCCGAGGGCAAACGCCAAATAGAGTGTTGCAATCCAGACCGCAGAGACCCATGCAATCACTTCCACAATATATCGAATTGTCGGATCAAAGATGAGATAGCCAATAGCGTAGCTGATTAACAGAATAAATTGGACAACAAACACACCAATAAACCAGTTGGCACCGGGTCGATCGCGGACGGTCCAGATCCACCGGAACAACAATACTGTCCCCACGACTGCTCCCGCAATCGTCCCCAAATGAATCCAGCCGACAAACGAGACCATACTGCAACTATCTCATAATGAGATCAGTAATGTTTCGGTCTCGTACACAACACCGGAAGGAAAACAGTCATCTTGGCTCCACAACGTTGCTGTAGTATGCAGAACGATTCTCGGATCGAAACACGCGCGATTCACGCCGGCCAAGATCCTGAGGCCGAAAGCGGAGCGCTCATGACACCGATCTATGCAAACTCAACGTACAAACAGGATCAGCCAGGCGAACACCGTGGATATGAGTACTCACGAACGGGCAATCCAACACGAACCGACCTCGAAACAAATCTTGCATCGCTCGAAGGCGGAGCGTACGGTCGCTGTTTTTCTTCAGGGATGGGTGCAATTAACACCGTACTCAATCTGCTCTCTGCAGGTGATCATGTCGTTGCTGGAAACGATGTCTACGGTGGAACGCACCGAATCTTGACCCAGGTGTACGAACAGTACGATCTCGAATGTGATTTTGTCGATACCACAGATCATGCGGCAGTCGAAGCAGCAATGCAGCCAAACACCGAGCTTGTCTGGGTTGAGACGCCAACAAACCCGCTTATGAACGTCAACGACATTAGTGCGCTAGCGTCGATCGCACACGAACACGATGCGCTGTGTGCCGTTGACAATACCTTTGCCACACCATACCTTCAACGACCGCTTGAACACGGTGCAGACATCGTGAGCCACTCGCTGACAAAGTACCTTGGTGGTCACTCCGATGTAATCGGTGGCGCGCTTATTGTGGATGATGAAGAGCTTGATGCAGAGATCGGGTTCTATCAAAACAGCGTTGGCGCAACACCAGGGCCATTCGACTGTTTCCTCGTCCTTCGCGGCACAAAGACGCTCCCAGTTCGTATGGATCGTCACTGTGAGAACACTGCTGAGCTTGCGGCATGGCTTGCTGCTCACGATTCAGTGTCGAAAGTGTACTATCCCGGACTCGAGTCACATCCACAGCATGAACTTGCAGCCGAACAGATGGATGGCTTTGGTGGGATGTTGTCCTTTGAGTTCGATGGCACACTTGAACAGGCAAGTACGGTCGTCTCTGAGACGGACGTGTTTACGCTTGCAGAAAGTCTGGGCGGTGTTGAGAGCCTCATCGAACAGCCTGCAGCAATGACACACGCTGCAATTCCAAAGGATGAGCGCCTTGCAGCCGGGCTCACTGATGGACTCATCCGTGTCAGCGTTGGACTTGAACACATTGATGATATGAAAGCTGATCTGCAAGCAGCATTTGACGCGGCGACCGAATAATACGACAACGGAACCACTTTTGAACAACGACTAGCTATCGTCGAATAAGCTCTGATAGCTTCTGTCGAATACTATCGTCGTTTCCAAGCTTGAGGTAGTACGCATTCCCGCCGTCCTCGTAGTAGTTGTCAATTCGACGGCGGATTTTGAATCCCAGATGTTCGTAGAACCCGAGCGCATTCTCGTTCGTCGACCGGGCATGGCAGGTGACCGATCGGTACTCATCGGCGATCGCTGCAATAAGTTGTTCACCATAGCCACGCCCACGCGTACTTGGAGACACTGCCAAAAAGAGAATATACCCGTCGCGTCGAACTGATGCAAACGCGACCAACGTCGTGTTTTCAAAAATAAGATGTGCTGTTGAACGTCGATATGCGTCCGTAAAAAACCCGCGCTGTTGTCGAAGAACCCCCTCTGTTTGACGGATGTCCTCTTTGAGAGCCCACGCCTCTGCAACGTATTTGGCCTCCCCGGGTGGATCAATCCGTGTTTCGACGTTGATACTCACTATTACGCAACTATGTCGCCATGAGGTAATAACTCCACCGTCGCGTCGGCTGAAATATCGCTTAAGACGTCTCAGGTAGACTCTATTTTTGTGAGCTATACGCTTCGATCGCATACCGCAGATGTTGCTGTTGAAGCAACGGCTGACTCGATTGGTGAGCTCTTTGCAGCGATTGCAGACGGACTCACCGAAGCGATGTGTGAGTGGTATCCAGAAAATGGTGAACGATTTACGATCACATGTACCGCAGAACGTCTTGAAGGGCTCCTCTATGATTATTTGGACCAACTGATCTACGAACGGGATGTGCGAGAGGTGCTCCCTGTTGAACATCACGCAGTCGTTACTGAGCACCCAGAAGCGGGAACAGACGAGCAATGGACAATTACCGCAACCGCCAGAGGAGTCCCGTTTGCGGACGTGGTCGCACGCGACATAAAAGCAGTAACATATTCTGAGATGACAGTTGAAGAGCGAGCAGCTGGCTGGTATGGGTACGTTGTGTTTGATGTATAATCAGGAGTATACCGACATAATACTCATTCAGTAGGCGACCGGACTTCATGAGTATGACTGACACAGTTGAATATAACGGCATTACACTCCACAAGCAATCAGAGTACGTGTGGGAGATCACACAGACTGGAGAGATGCGATCGCCAGCCCGTGTGTTTGCGAGTGAGAAACTCCTCTCAGAAATTGGTGGTGACGATACACTTCAACAGCTCGTGAACGCAACGCATCTTCCCGGAATTACGAACTATGCAATCTGCATGCCTGATGGACATCAAGGGTATGGTTTCCCTGTTGGGGGTGTTGGTGCCATGGATACAACAGACGGTTGTATCTCACCTGGTGCCGTTGGGTTTGATATTAACTGTGGCGTTCGAATGATGCGAACAAATCTCTCGTATTCGGACGTGGAGGGTCGTGAAAAAGCGCTCGTCAATCGGCTTTTTGAGACAATCCCCTCTGGGCTTGGGG
>SL_7KL_010_BRINEDRAFT_10001374_pt1 | contig 11687 bp, 7 predicted proteins | sample SodLak_010_BRINE_FD_10663 | JGI IMG/M metagenome (IMG submission 10663)
TTGAATTTTCTACAAGCTGTGGGACAATTACCGCATTCCCTTTTGCTGAAAATTTCAATGCAAATTCTGGTAATTGTTGGTTTGTAACCACCACAGCGCCAGCTTCATTTTGGGGTTATCAAATCGGTTTTGGCAATAATCAAGGCACAACAATGCCAGTAAGTGGCGGAAGGATGGCAACGTTTATTTCAGAAAACAATGGAGATGAAGTTGGTTTAATTTCTCCTTATTTTGAAAATACTGAAGCTCTTCCGCTAGAAATTGGATTTTATTTTATTCAACCATCTAATATGGGTTCACACAATACTACTCGAATATTAAAACAGGTAGGTAACAATACACCAACAGAAATTCTTCAATTATCTGATGCAGTCAATAATTGGGAAGAAATTAAAATTCCGCTAGGGAATGATACCTCGCCATTTAGAATTATTATTGAAACTACTGATGCAGGTGGAACTTTTACTGCTTTTGATGATTTTCAAGTCAGATTCAATGGATATATTTATAAGGATTTGGTTTGGCTGCCTAGAAATCCACAAGGCATATCTACAACAAATGATGATTGGTGGATTAAAAACCAAACAGCTGCTATAAGTCAAGCAAGTGAGGTAAAGTCTATTCTTATTGAAGAGGATGCTAAACTTGAAGTGGGTACTGTTTTAAATATTGATGAAAATATTATTGGACAAGGGAATTTGTATTTTGTTCATGATAAAAATAGGTTAGGACAACTTGATATTGTGCCGTCTCATGGTCTAATAGATGTCACTACTACAATTGAACGATGGCTTCCAGCTGAAGACCAAAATCGAAGAGCATTTAGGATGGTTTCTTCTGCCGTTAATTCAGACTTAAGCATTTTTGACAATTGGCAAGAAAGTGGCGATACACCAATAGGCTTTGGCACTCATATTACAGGCTCAACTACAGGAGCTAATGGATTTGATGAAACCTTAACTGGTAACCCTTCGTTGTTTACTTTTAACCACTCGCAGTCTAATCAAAGTGTAGGCCCATCGTGGCAAGCCATCAACAATACCAATACAGAAATTATTGAAGCAGGGAAAGCCTATCGATTATTTGTGAGAGGCGACCGTACTATTGATTTATCTAATCCTAATCCTGCGCCTAAAAATACCAGAATAAGAACAACTGGAAACCTACATTACGGGGACCACTCACCTGTATTAGCCCAAGGGGATGGTCATTTTTCTTTTGTAGGCAACCCATATCCAAGTATTGTAAATATTAATTCCCTTTTATTTTCAGGGGATATTAATCCAAATTACTATTATCTTTGGGATCCAAGTAAAAATGAACGTGGAGGATTTGTTACGGTAGAACTTCCATCTGGAAATCCTATTCAAACTTCTGATGCTAATCAGTTTCTTATGCCTGGACAAGGTTTCTTTATTCGGAATTCGCTTTCAGTATCTACTCCACCTTCTATAACTTTTACAGAAAATGCCAAAGCACCCAATGAAACTGCAACAGCTGTTTTTGGTTCGTTAGAAAATCCACAATTAACTATAAAATTAATGAAGGATTTGGACCAAAGTTTTGAGGAGATTGATGCTTTAAAATTCGAATTCAATGAAGCTTATAGTACTAATTTAAATGACTTTGATGCTGGAAAACTTCCAAATTCAGATGAAAACTTTGCTTCTGTGAAGGGAAGCAGCTTGTTAAGTGTTCAGAAAACAAAGCTTCAATTTGGAGAAGAAGAAGCTTACCTACTTTTCATCAACAACAAAAATAAAGATAGCTACAAATTAGTTTTTGAAAATTCAAATTTTGACGAAAACATAAAAATCTACTTAATAGACCGCTACTTAGAAGAAACCTACGATGTTTCATCGATGACTGAGCATCAATTTGAGGTTGATGCCGCCATTTCAGAAAGTATTAACCCACTTCGATTTAGTATATATTTTGATTCGGAAACTTTTGATTCAGAAAACTTTGAAGAACAATCAATTAAAGTTTTTCCTAACCCTGTTGATGAACTGTTGTTTTTGCAATTACCCTTTGAAGGACAAGAGGCTTCAATATTTATTTACGATAGCTTAGGCAAACAAGTTTTACAAAAGGAGGTGAATAATTCTCAGATTAATGTAAGTGATATGAGCACAGGGGTTTATCTGCTTCAGATTAAAACGCAAGACCAAATCTATACCACAAAAATCATTAAAAAGTAAATTAGCTGTGAAGCGACTTCAAGATTAGTGATGCTGTTTTTTCACTAGCTCCTTCGCCTCCTAATTTTTCTTTTAATTCTTTATAATCGGCTAAAATTTGTTTTCGTTTCTCAGTGGAAAGAATTTTTTCAAGCTCTACTTGAAGTTGCTTTTCATTAAACTCATCTTGAATTAATTCTTTCACCACTTCCCTATCCATAATCAAATTCACTAGAGAAATATAATTTAACTTTATAATTCGCTTTGCAATATGGTATGAAATGAAATTCCCTTTGTAACAAACTACTTCTGGTACATTAAACAATGCCGTTTCAAGCGTAGCAGTACCAGAAGTAACTAAAGCAGCATGAGCCACACTTAGTAAATCATAAGTTTTATTTTTAATGAAGTTTACTTGTTGATTTCCTATTAAACTTTTGTAAAATTCATCTTCTTGTCCAGGAGCTCCCGCAATCACAAATTGATATTCAGGAAAATGTGAAGTCATCTTTAGCATTAAGTTGAGCATTTTGGTAATTTCTTGCTTTCTACTTCCTGGAAGTAATGCTATAATAGGCAAATTAGAAAGTTGATGTTCTTTTTGAAAACCTTCAACTGAAATAGATGCTCTATTTTTAATAGCATCTAATAACGGATGCCCTACAAAATGAACAGGAAATTGGTGTTTTTCTTCGTAAAAATCTTTTTCAAAAGGAAGAATGACATACATTTCATCAACATCTCGCTTAATGGCTTTAATTCGATTTTCCTTCCATGCCCAAATTTGAGGTGAAATATAATAGTGGGTTGGAATTCCAATACCTTTAGCCCACTTAGCAATACGCATATTAAACCCCGGATAATCAATAAAAATTAAAGCATCAGGTTGAAATTTTTCAATATCTTTTTTGCAAAAAGTAATGTTGTTGAGAATGGTTTTTAAGTTGGTAATTACTTCCCAAAAGCCCATAAATGCAAGGTCTCTATAATGCTTTACTAAAGTTGCTCCAGCTTCCAGCATTAAATCTCCTCCCCAAGCCCTTATGTTGGTTTGTTCATCTTTTGCTTTTAAAGCTTTAATCAAGTTAGCTGCGTGTAAGTCGCCAGAAGCCTCGCCTGCAATAATATAGTACTTCATGAAAAGTATTTTTCTTAATAGGCAAAGTTACTCAAGTTTTTTGGATTTGGTCAAAATTGATCTATACTTCATTAAGCAATTCAACAAAAAGTAAGGAAGACAGCCTATATTTAATTTTTGTTTTTACATTTACAAAATACAAGGATCATTTTTTCGTTGCTAAAATTATGCGCACTATTAAGGACAAAAACGTACTCAGGTATATCATCATCGGAATTTCTCTGGTCATCATTGGTTTAATTACTTGGAATGTGATTTCGTTTTACGACCGAATTAAAAAGGAGGAACGCAATAAAATGTTCATTTACTCGATGGCTTTGCAGTCGGTTAATCAAGCTGATTTAAACGATTCTGACATCAATTTTGAACTGAATATTTTAAACAGAAACGAAAATATTCCTGTAGTGATTTACGATATTTATGGGGAAGTTGTTGAAGTTGTGAATATAGATAAAAATATCCTTAACAATCCTAAAGCAAAAAAACGCAAGCTCGATAAAATCAGGTCTGAAAACGAACCTATTGAATTAGATTTAAAGGATGGAAATAAACAATTTTTATTTTACGGAAACTCTTCTGTACTAAATAAAATCACCTATTATCCCTTTATTTTGATTGTCATTATTGCACTTTTAGTCACTTTAGTTTATTTTTTCTATATCACTTCTAAGTCCAGTGAGCAAAATAAATTGTGGGCGGGAATGGCAAAAGAAACAGCCCATCAAATTGGAACTCCCTTGTCTTCATTAATTGGTTGGTTAGAAATTCTTCGGTCTGAAAACGTTGATCCGTCCTATATTGAAGAAATGGAAAAAGACATTAACCGATTAAATACGATCACAGACCGATTTTCAAAAGTAGGTTCTCATGTAAAATTAGAAAGAACAGACATTGTTACAACCACAAAAACTTCAGCAGAATACCTAAAATCTAGAAGTTCTAAATTAATTGATTTCAAAATTGATTTGCCTACAGAACCTGTATATGTAATGCTGAATGAGGCTTTATTTTCGTGGACCATTGAGAACCTAGTAAAAAATGCTGTTGACGCCATGCGCGGAAAAGGAAACTTAGAAATTGAATTAGCTAGAAGTGAAGATTGCGTAAAAATTCTAGTGAAAGACACAGGAAAAGGAATTCCAATTAAAAACTTTAATAAAGTTTTTGAACCCGGGTTTAGTACCAAAAAAAGAGGCTGGGGACTTGGTTTATCTTTAGCCAAACGAATTATTGAAGATTTTCACCATGGCAAAATTCATGTTGCTTACAGTGAAATTGACAAAGGAACCACTTTTGAAATTAAATTGAAGAAAATTTAATTTCAATGATTTTAAAGTATGGAAATTTGGTTAGGAAATCAATTTTCTAAATCTACTTATCACAGTTTTCCCATAGAATAACAGCAATTCACATAACTATCTGTTAATAAGTCAATTATGTAATGTTAATTGGGGTTGTATTCTTTATATCTAAGGTAGCTTACACTATAACTTTTAAATTTTTAAATCATGAAGTACACAGAAAAAGTTTCGAACAAGTTAAATGAACTACTCGAAAAAAATAACGATGCGGAAGCAGGTTATAATGCAGTAGCAAAAAATGTTGACAACAAAAATTTAAAAAAATTCTTTAAGGAAAGAGCTCAAGATCGGTATGAGTTTGGGAATGAATTAAAAGAAGAAATTAGTTTTTATGGGGAAGAGCCAGAAGATGGAACTAGTTGGAAAGGTGATGCGCATCGCACTTGGATGAACTTAAAATCAACCTTTTCTTCTAACAATGAAGAAGCTATTTTAGAAGAAGCCATCAAAGGAGAAAGAGCAGCTATTGAAGATTATAGAAAGATTTTGAAAGAAACGACTCTGTCGTCTTCTACTCAAAAAATCATCAATCAACAACACAACAGTGTTGAAAAAGCGCTTAAGGATGTAAAAGCCCTAGAGAAAATTGCCTAATAGTTCATCATCCATTAAAGCTTAAGTGAGGGCTATCCTAAAAAATAGTCGTCACTTTGGCGCGTTTATACCATTTATCAATTAAAATTACAGCAATAAAACACCCTTTTTCCCTTTCTATTTCATTACAAAAAGAAACTATAACTTCTGCTATGCTTGATTTTTTTAATTTAAATAAAGAAAAAAATATTCATTTTCTTTTACAGCAATTTCAAATAATAACTGGTATTAGATATTTCCAAAAGTCTTTTAGTCATTTTTTTAAAAAGAAATTTTATATTTATCATTCACATTAAGTTGAGATCAATGATACAGTTAAGAAGTAAGAAGAAAGTCAACCCAGAGCACTATGTTTATTCGGGTGAACAGACTAAACAGACTTCAGAAGTTCAAGTTTTCTTTTACAACGAAANTCAACTTAGTGAGGATCCTGNTTTCAATTCATCNGTNTTTAAGAATTTCCCTAAAAAAGGTCAAACAAGCTGGATTAATTTCCACGGTGTGCATGAACAAAAGAAAGTGATTTCAATAGCTAAACAACTTCAACTTCATCATTTAAGTATTCAAGATATTTTTGATGTAAAACAGCGCCCAAAGTTTCAGGTTTTCCCTCATTATTACTTGCTTAACATCAATTCAATTTTTAAAAGCGAAAATCAAAATGAACTTTATTCAGAGCAGATTAGCTTTGTTTTAGGAAATATGTGGCTAGCCAGTTTTCAGGAGAAAAAAAACGATCATTTTTCGCATCTTAGAGAGCGCATTCGCCAAGGCAAAGGGATTGTAAGAGAACGTGGAGCCGATTATCTACTCTATTTATTACTTGAAGCTATTTTAGATGAATATAGTCTTTTGCTTGAAAGTTTGTTTGAGGAAATTGACCAATTTCAGTCCTTTAAAATTAACTCTAGCTTTACTTCATCTACGCTTAGAGACATTGCTGTACTTAAAAAAAATAATTTAATTTTAAAAAAGTCAATTGTTCCTATTATGGAGTTTTGCGAAGAAATTGAATCAAAGTCCAACCATTTAATTGAAGACTCAAGCTTGAAATATTTCAAAGATCTAAAAGATTATTGCAAACATCTGATAGAAGACACCGAAGAAATTAAGGTAGGCTTAGAATCAAATATAAATCTTTTCTTCTCGGCGCAAAACAGTCAGATGAATCAAATCATCAAAATACTTACTATTGTTTCAACAATCTTTATCCCGCTTACCTTCATAGCCGGAATTTACGGTATGAACTTTGAATTTATGCCAGAACTTGGCTGGAAATACAGTTACCTTGCTATTTGGATAGTATTTGTTGTTCTTTGCCTAGCTATGCTAGCTTATTTTAAAAACAAAAAATGGTTTTAAAAGTAATACCCATATTTTGTTTTTTAATATTGCTTAGACTACTTACAATAGAAAAAACACTCCTACAATGAATGACTTCACCAAACAAAAAAATAGATTACAAACCTTCTACCCACTCTAAAATATCATTTAATAAATCTTCAGAAATTGTTTCTTCAATCATTCCGTATTCGGCAATACTTCCTGTAGTTGAATTTTGCATTAAATGATTTAAATTTGGCTTGATTTTTATTTTATTTTTAGGGTGGTTTTTGCCTATAAGCTGCGTGAGTAATTCAGCATTTTCCTTCGGGCTTACTTGCAAATCTTTTTCGCCAAAAAGAGCAATTACTGGAATTTTTAATGAAGCTAAATAATCTGCTGGATTAATTTTTAAGAAAGTAAACATCCATGGGTCTGTGTAAGCTTGAATTACACTTTCCTTGAATTCTTCAGCTGAAACCCCCGAATCTTTTCCTAATTGAGGGTAATTTTCTATTTGTTGATTGTAATAATCTTCAAGCTTTTCTTCAAGGGCATCTAATTCATCTGTGGAAGTAATAATGGCATAGACTTCTTTGTTGATTTGCTCATAAAATTTAACCATGGCTTCCGTCATTCCCGTACTTTTTCCTATTAGCTCTTGTTGTTTAAGCATCAATTCTGGTATAGGGACCACTGGTGGCGCAATGAGTACTAAAAAATCAATGTCTTTGCTTTTTTCTGCAAGAAGTGGCGCTACCATTCCTCCTTCACTGTGTCCATAAAGACCAATTTGGGTAGGCTGAAAGTGTTCCTGCTGCAGAAGAAACTCTAATCCTGCTTCTACGTCATCTACAAAATTGTGAGTAGTTGCTCCTGAAAATTTTCCTTCAGACTCACCCACACCACGTTCATCAAACCGAAGCACGGCTATATTATTTGAGGAGAAATAATCTGCAACCACCTTAAAAAGTTGATGGTTGAAAATTTCTGAATTTCTATCCTGCGCACCGCTTCCAGAAATTAAAATAAGCGCTTTACAAGACTGGCAATCTTTAGGTAAAGTTAGGGTTCCTGCTAATTCAATACCTGCCTTTTGGTTGGTATAAGATACCTCAATTTCTTGGTAAGTGTAGGGTGGTTTTGGTGTTTGTGGGCGATTAAATTCATTGACTTTCTCATTTTTATTTCGTCTTTTTATTTTAATTTCGGTAGTCAAAAAACCTTGCTTAAAATTGGCCTCTATCAAATCTTTAGTAAGTACTTTTCCTTGGATTTCAATACCTAAATTCGGCATAGCCAAAAAAATAGAATCTTTTTTTCTGGTTGATTCAGTAAAAGATAAATCAAAAGCTTGCTGCTGTGGACTATCCATTGTAGCTACTAATTTATTTTCGGCTTCTTCAAAGTGAAATTGAAGCGGTAATTTCATGCCATTAAATTCCAACTGGCTTGACCATGAACCATTGATGTCTTGGGCTAACAAACTGGTAACCATGAGACTTAGCAAAAAGCTTATAATTGATTTCATAATAATTTTTTGTTGATTTACGCTTTAAATATACATTTTAATTTCTGAATTAAGCGACTTAAAATCGGTAGCCCAAACTTACGTACCAAATTACTTCTTTAACTTCTGGCGAGTAGGAAGCTTTAACATCCATTGGGCCTAAAAAAGTATCTAATCCGTAGCCTAAGGCATAACCTGAGAAGTTAGGTGTTGAAAACCATTCTCCAGAGGTTAGTATGCTGTTTTCAATGTTAGCAAAATTAGCACTAGCAATAAAGTAATTGGGGCCGTAGAAATTATAAAATAATTCGGCTCCTGCTTTAATGTAAGAATCTCCTGAAAGACTTAAGAAATTATAGCCGTAAAAGGGCCTAAAGTTATTTATGGCGTAATTCCCATAGCCTCCTAAAAAGAAATTTAAGCCACTCATTTCTTCACTTCCTACTCTAAAACCTAATTCTGAATCTAGTTTTAAACTTAATTTGTTTCCAATTTTCTGTGCGTAAGCCATTCTCCCTTTAGCAATAGAAAAGGAAGAAATTGTTTTGTCGGTAGCAATTGAAGCCCAATAAATATTTAAATCGCCTCTAAAATAAAAACCTTTGGTAGGATAAAAGCTGTGGTCCATAGAATCAAACTCTAAATAGCCGTAATTACTTAGCAAATTAGAAGTTTCAATAACGGTTTCTTTTTCATTATCCTGTATTTCTGTATCGATAAAAGTTTGGGTGGTAGCTTCCAGAAATTTTTGCTCTATGCCTGTTCCAAATCTGAATTTGTTCCAGAAGAAAGTTTCTATAAAAAATTGGTTGGTGAAATCTTGATTTACAATTCGAAGTTGATTAATGTTTTGAGCGGGGTCTATGATTTGAGTAAGCTGATTAACAAATGAAGCATCCACATCGGTAGCAAATTGATTAAACCTTGAGTTAATTCCTATGCTCCAATACCTGCCTTTATCAATGTAATAACTGGCGTTGTATCTAAGGTTATCTCCAGCTATTAAATCCAACGAAAATAAATCGTTTTTTAGTAGTAAATTTTTCTGTGTGTAGTTGACTAGAACGGCGCTTTTGTATAAGTCGTCATAATGTAATGCGAAGCGTAAAAACTTTTTTTGTTGGGTTTCAAAAACTTTAAAATGCAAGTCTCTTGTGCCATCTTCATTAAAGGTTGCGGTGTAGTTTATTCGGTCAAAGTTACCCGTGGAAGAAAGGTTGTTTAGCCCGTTGTTTAAATCGTTAAAACTAGTTTTTTGTTGGGCTTTCATTCTTAATTTTCCTAAGATGTAATTCCGTCTATAATTTTGATTCCCTGAAATATGAATGTCATTTACTTCAATAGAGTCATTAATGCTTGGTTTCCAAGTTTTACGTTCTTTTTGAGGTTGATTTTTTAATTGAGCGTTGGCTAAGTGGGTGAGACTTTCAAAGTTTAGCTTAGCAGCAATAGCTCCATTTTCAATGAGCTGTGTGCCTTTGTCAAAATCTAAAACGGAATACGAATCAATATCGGGGCGAATATAAATATCTGTAAGGTTTTTCTTTTTTCGCATGGCTTTGATGGTTCTGAAGTTGGTTATTTGTGCCATTACTTCAAACCCACTTGATAAGCGTTCTCTGCCGTGTAAATCTTCTTGTACATCTACCCCAATAATAAAATTGGCTCCTCTTCTTTTTAGTTCTTCAACGGGATAATTATTCACTACACCACCATCGGTGTGCAGTTGCCATTGGTATTCAATAGGTCTAAATACGGTAGGAATAGCTCCACTAATGGACATAGCTAAGGCTAAAGACCCACGGTCTAAGATGATTTCTTCGCCTGATTCTAAATTAGTAGCTACACAAAAAAAAGGGATGGGAAATTCTGAGAATTTTTCTTCTTGGGCATGTTGGGTAAGTCGTGCTAAAAAATTAAAAACATTTTGCCCTTTAGACAAGCCCGATGGGGTTTTAATTTGAAAGCCATCAAAAGGTAAACTCAAGGCATATTTATCGGCTTGTTCACGTTCAAAAAAGGTTTTGGCTTCTCGGGGTAACTCGTCTCTAATTAACTTATTGAAATCAGTAACCTGAAAGATAGAATCCATTTGATCTGCCGAATATCCTACCGCATGAAGTCCACCAATTATAGCACCCATACTTGTGCCGCCAATATAATCTATTTGTACGCCAGCGTCTTCCAATACACGAATAGCACCAATATGAGCCAGTCCTTTTGCGCCTCCGCCGCTGAGTACTAAGCCTACTTTAATTTCTTCTTGTTTAGAAAGTTGTTGAATTTCTGCTAAATCAATTTGATCTAGTTCAATTTGGGCATGGCAAAGCTGAAAAGCCCAGAATAACAGGGCTAAAAGCTCAACTTTTTTGGTAGTGTTGATGTATGATTTCTGCTTTTGCATGACCTATAATCCTAGCCAAATCTTCTTTTTTGGCCTCTTTTATTCGTTTAACCGATCTAAATTCTTTTAATAATTCAATAGCTGTTTTTTCGCCTATTCCTTGAATTTCTTCTAATTCCGTTCCCAGTGCATTCTTGCTTCGTTGGTCTCTATGAAAAGTGATTCCAAAGCGATGGGCTTCATTTCTTAACTGCTGAATTATTTTTAACGTTTCCGTTTTCTTGTCCAAATATAAGGGATATTTATCACCGGGATAAAAAAGTTCTTCTAATCTTTTAGCAATTCCAATAATGGCTATTTTTCCGCGTAAGTCTAAGCGCTCTAATGCTTTAACGCCAGAGCTTAATTGACCTTTACCTCCGTCAACAATAATGAGTTGTGGCAAATCTTGGTCTTCTTCAAGCAAACGCCGGTATCTTCTATACACCACTTCTTCCATGGAGGCAAAATCATCTGGGCCTTCAACGGTTTTAATATTAAATTTTCGGTATTCTTTTTTAGCGGGTTTTCCATTTTTGAAAACCACGCAAGCCGCTACAGGGTTGCTTCCTTGTATGTTTGAATTGTCAAAACACTCAATGTGTCTGGGTTCTTCAGAAAGGCGTAAATCCTTTTTCATCTGTGCCATTAAGCGATTTACATGTCGGTCTGGGTCAACAATCTTCATGGTTTTAAAACGCTCCATTCTAAAGTATTTTGCGTTTCTTTCAGAAAGCTCCACAATCTTTTTTTTATCGCCTAACTTAGGTACAATTACCTCTATAGCTTCACCTAAATCAATAGGGATAGAGGTAAAAACTTCCCTAGAAACTGAATTGAAACGCTGCCGTAATTCAACTGCCCCTAAAGCCAATAGTTCTTGGTCGCTTTCATCTAACTTCTTTTTTAATTCAATGGTATGCGAGCGAATGATAGCACCATGCGAAATTTGTAAGAAGTTGACGTAGCCGTAAGATTCATCACTTACAATAGAAAACACATCTACATTGTTGATTTTTGGATTTACCACCGTAGATTTTGCTTGGTAATTTTCTAGGCTATCAATTTTATTTTTGATGCGTTGGGCTTCTTCAAACTTCATTTCTTCAGCCAGTTGATGCATCTGATTTTTAAAGTCTTGAAGCGAATCTTTAAAGTTTCCTTTTACAATTTTTCTGATGGCTTCAATTTGTTTGTT
>SL_7KL_010_BRINEDRAFT_10001376_pt1 | contig 11680 bp, 13 predicted proteins | sample SodLak_010_BRINE_FD_10663 | JGI IMG/M metagenome (IMG submission 10663)
GCGTTGCGGCGCTGGACGAGGGAATCACCCTCGCGCGGCGCACCGCGCCTTGCAGGCCAGCGAATCCGACGGTCACGCGGCGGCGTGCGACGGCGCATGCTTGCCTCTGGTTGGGCTGGCATTTTCCCCGACTGCGACGTTGCGCTGCTTGGCCGCAGAATGACTGCGCCACGGCGCAGCGCGCCTTGCCTCGCAAAAAATGTCAGCCCAACGCGAGCGCGGGAATTGCTCCGTGTTTCCTCAAGCGACGTCGCGCCAGACGAAAGCTTGCACTGGCCCGGATGCTCTCGGCAAAGCACCATGCCCCGTGCCGCGCGAGGACAAGCTTTTTTCCGTCCTCGCGTCGCTTCGCTCCGAAGGGGCCGGAGAAAAACCTTCTCCTCCCCCGGCACTCTGTGCCAGCCGGCTTGGTTGCGGTCGGCTCGATAGCGTCGGGCCTTGCGGCCCCAGTCCCGACGAAGCAACTTCACTCGAAGCCTGGTAGGGACAGTGGAAGCTTTCGGCTGGCGTCGTTGGACCAACGGAACGTCGCGCCAGACGAAAGCTTGCACTGGCCCGGATGCTCTCGGCAAAGCACCAGGCCCCGTGCCGCGTGAGGACAAGCTTTTCCCGTCTTGGCGTCGCGTTGGGCTGGGATTTTTTCCGAGGCAAGGCGGCGGGTGTTGTTTATACCCCGAGCATCCGACCCAGGGCGTTGAAGGCGCTGCTCCAGATGCCGGACATGCGGTTGGGTAGCGAGGGGATGATCAGGGTCATCAGCAGGATGAAGCCGACGAGCATGGTCAGCGGGAAGCCGACCGAGAAGATGTTCATCTGCGGCGCCGCCCGCGTCATCACGCCCAGCGCCATGTTCACCATCAACAGCATGATGATGGCGGGCAGTGCCACCAGCACCGCGCCGGCGTACATCTGGGTCGCCCAGGCCAGCAGTACAGCGATGGCCGAGCGGGACAGCCCCTCCATGCCGACCGGTATCGGCTGAAAACTGTTGGCAGTCAGTTCGATCAGCATCAGATGGCCGCCCAGCAGCAGGAACATCAGTGTGATGGTCACCTGCAGAAACTGGGAAACAACGGGCACCGACTGGCCGCTCTGGGGATCGATCATGCTGGCGAAGCCAAGCCCCATGGTCAGGGCTATGGCCTCACCGGCAATGACCACGGTCTGGAAGGCCATGGCCAGCAGCAGCCCCATGGCGAGACCGATGACCACCTGATGCAGGGCAACGATCAGAGCCTCCAGCGACAGCGCATCCATGGCCGGCACGTCGCCCACCGCCGGCATCACGGCCACGGTCAGGGCGATGGTCATGACCAGCCGGATACGCATCGGGATCTGGGTATTGCCGAAAATCGGGGCGACAAACATCATCGCGCCGACACGCATGAACGGCCACAGAAAGGCACCCAGCCAGGCGGTGATCTCGGCGGCGCTTAATGTCATCACGGCAAATCAGCGGATCCAGTTCGGGATGTTCATGAACAGCGATTCGGTGAAGTCGGTCAGTATCGAGATCATCCACGGCGCCATGATGAACAGCACCAGTACCAGCACGCCAAGCTTGGGCACGAAGGACATGGTCTGCTCGTTGATCTGCGTCGCGGCCTGGAACATGCCAACCAGGACGCCGGTGATCAGTGCCGCGAGCAGAATCGGGCCGGCGATCATGACCGCCACCCAGAGCGCCTGCTGGGTGATGGTGACGGCAAAATCCGGATTCATGTGGTTTCTCCGAAATCGCGTTCAGGTATTTGTTAGGTAAAGAAACTCGCTGCTAGCGTACCCATGACCATCGACCAGCCATCCACCAGCACGAAGAGCATGATCTTGAACGGCAGCGATATGATCATCGGCGATAGCATCAGCATGCCCATGGACATCAGGGTGCTGGCCACCACCAGATCGATGATCAGGAACGGCAGGAACAGGATGAAACCGATCTGGAACGCGGTTTTCAGCTCGCTGGTGACGAAGGCCGGCACCAGCACCGTGAACGGCACATCGTCCACGCTCTCCACCGGACCGTTGTCCGAGATACGCATGAACATGGCCAGATCCGCTTCCCGGGTCTGGGCCGTCATGAATTCCCGAAACGGCACCATGGCCGCCTGTAACGCCTCATCGGGCGCGATTTCCTCGGCCATGTAGGGCTGCGCTGCATCCTCGTAGACCCGTTCGAACACCGGATACATGACGAACAGGGTGAGAAAAAAGGCCAGGCCGATCAGCACCTGATTGGAGGGCGTCTGTGCCGTGCCGATGGCATTGCGCAGGATGCCGAGTACCACCACGATGCGGGTAAAGCCGGTCATCATCAGCACGGCTGCCGGCAGCAGCGTGAGCAGCGTCATCAGGAAGAGGATCTGCAGGCTCACGCTGTAGGTCGTGCCCTCCTCGCTCTCCTGCACGGTAATGGCGTCGAGACCACCCACCTGCGCGCTGGCCAGCTGCGGCAACATCAGGGCAAACAAAAGCAGACCCAGCCGAAATAAAGGCCAGTAGGCAAACATGCAGGATGGTCGAAGCATCGGTCTCAGCCCTCAGGAAATGCCTCTCACGGCATCCCGGGGCGGCCAGCAGGGGGAAAGAGCGGAGCCGCCTAGCTCCGGTTGGCGTCCTGTCGTTGCAGTGCCTGCTGCAGACGGCCGGCAAAGCCGGCGGACGGTGCGCTTCCCCCCGCCGAGCCCTGCCTGGATGCGGCGAGGTCAAGCGGTTGGGGGAGCTTGTGCAAGGTCCGTACCTGACCGGGCGAAACGCCGATCAGCAACTGTTCATCGCCCACCTGGACCAGCACGGCACGCTCGCGGTTGCCGAGTGATACGGCACCGACAACCCGAAGTTGGCCGCCCAGACCACCGGAAAGCGTGCCCACGCGCCGCATGATCCAGCCCAGGGCAAGAATCACCAGCAGTACGACAATCAGCCCAAGGCCGACCCGCAGCAGCGCCTGGGCGTCCAGGCCCGGTGCACCGGATTCAGCTGCCAGAGCCAGCATCGGTGACAGGATTCCGGCACATAGCAGAACGATGCCGCCGAGTCGCTGACAGTTCGCCATCACTTGAGTTTCTTCACCCGTTCCGCCGGACTGACGACATCGGTAAGGCGGATACCGAAGCGGTCGTTGACCACGACCACCTCGCCATGGGCGATCAGCGTTCCGTTGACCATCACGTCCAGTGGTTCGCCCGCCAGGCGGTCGAGTTCCACCACCGAACCCTGGTTAAGCTGCAGTAGATTGCGAATGCTGATCCGGGTGCGCCCGATCTCCATGGACATGGTCACGGGAATATCCATGATCACGTCCAGATTCCGGTTCTCATCGGTGTCGCCGCTGGCCTCATCCTTCAGCGAATCGAGCCGTGCCCGGGCCGGTTCGGCCTGTTTTTCGCTGCGGCTCCTGCTGCTCCTGCCGGAATCAGCTGCCACATCATCATCAGGCGCCCCGTCTTCGTTATCCTGTTCGGCCAGCGCGGCATCCCAGTCGGCGGCCATGTCCTCTTCGGCGCTGCGCTGCCGGGTATCGTCCTCAGCGGTCATTCTTTTGTCTCCTCAACATCGGCGGTGGCGGCTCGCTGACCGCCGCGATCTTCTGTTCCACCTTGAGCGCGGCCTGGCCGTTGCTCTCACCATAACGAGCCCGGAATACCGGGGTTCCCTCGGCACTCACCGTCACCAATTCCGGCAATTCGCAGGGGATCACGTCTCCCGGACGCAGCCCGTACAGATCCCGCAGACTCAGCCGCACCGTGGTCAGCTCACTGCTGAGTTCCACCTCGGCGGACTTCATTTCCTCGCGCAGCGAACGGGTCCAGCGTTCATCCACCTCGTTGCGGTCACTTTGCACACCGGCGTTGAGCTGCTCGCGAATGGGTTCGATATTGGTGTACGGGATCGTCACGTGAAACTCGCCACCACCGCCTTCAAGTTCCACATGAAAGCGGCAGACCACCACCACTTCCGAAGGACTCACGATGTTGGCGAACTGTGGATTCACCTCGGAGTGCATGTATTCGAATTCCACCGGCATGACCGGTGACCAGGCCTCTTCCAGGCTGGCGAAGGCCTGGTCCAGCACCTTGCGCACGACGCGCAGCTCGGTGGCAGTGAACTCCCGCCCCTCTACCTTGGTGTAATAACGCCCGTCGCCGCCAAAGAAGTTCTCCACCAGCATGAATACAAGCTTCGGATCGACAATGCAGAGCGACGAGCCGCGCAGCGGATTGATGCGTACGATGTTCAGGCTGGTGGGCACGAAAAGGCTGTGGACGTACTCGCCGAACTTGACCATGTCCACGCCCTTGACGGACACCTCCGGGGTGCGGCGCAACATGTTGAACAGGCCGATCCGGAACAGGCGGGCGAAGCGCTCGTTGATCATCTCCAGCGTCGGCATGCGACCGCGGACGATGCGCTCCTGACTGTTGAAGTCAAACTCGCGCGCCGCGCCCGGCTCGCCCTCATCGGCGGTTTCGCTGGCGACCTCGTCAACGCCGTGCAGCAGCGCGTCGATTTCGTCCTGGCTGAGAATGTCCTGGTTGGCCATGGCGTTCGCTATTGCATGACAAAGCTGGTGAAGAACACGGCCTCGATCTCGCCGTTCACGTTCTCGTCGGCGAGAATCTGGTTGATCTCGTCACGGGATTGCTCGCGCAAGGCATCCTTTCCCTCGCGAGTGGTCAGTTCATCGGCCCGCTGATTGCTGTAGAGCATGATCAGGCTATTCCGGATCATCGGCATGTGCTTGCCGATACCCTCCAGGGTACCTTCCTCGCGGGTCATGACCTGCAGCCGGACCTGCAGCACCGCCTCCGGCACACCATCACGCGTCAGATTCACGGTGATCGCCGGATCGATCTCGCGGTACAGGGCTGGCCGGCGCTGGGGCGCCACCTCCTCCGCATCCGGATCGCCGCCGATCATGCCTGCCATATAGAGGCCGCCCACCGCGCCCGCCGCCAGGAGCATGGCAACGAGGATGAACAGAATCAGCACCATGGTCGAAAGCCCGGCCTGGCGCTTGTGAAAAAGGGTCGTCATCTCAGATCCTATGCGTAGTGGTCGAGCAGCCTGGTGGCAACCAGTCCGTTGTTATCCGTGCCGGTATCCGACGCGTCATCCGACGCACCCCGCCGCCTTCGCCCCTCTCGCGTCCGGCCAGCTCACTCTGGCCATCCCGGCCCACATTGACATCGAGCTGATCGAAGCCCTGCTCCTGCAGCATCGTGCGAAGGCGCGGCAGTTCCGCTTCCAGTGCTTCCCGTGTCACCGCGTGCTGGGCCTGGAACACCACCTGGGTCTTGTCCTCACGCAGCGTGATTGCGACATCCACCGGTCCGAGCTCCCGGGGGTTGAGCTGGATCCGGGCCTGCTTGATGCCCTGCCCGGCCAGCAGCAAGACCCGCTCGCCCAGCGACTGGCCCCAGCCGGACTGGTCCATCGGTGTCCCCACCGTGAACGTGGGTACCGCCGTCGGCCTGGCGTCGGCACCAGCCTGCGGCATCAGTGCCTGAAACTGCTGCAGCCCAGATGTCTCGGAAAAGGAGCGCGCCGCCATGCTGTCCGGACCATCCTGGCCTGCGCCGGCCTGGCGGCGAAGCTCCAGCTGATCGAGCAGTGCGAGCCTGGCACCAAGCTGTTCGCCCTGTCTTGTCTGGGCGGCGAGCTCGGCGTCCTGTGGCGCACCGGAGGCGGTCTGGGCATTCAGCAGACCGAGACCGGCCATCATCGCCAGCGGGTCATCGATCTGCCGGTCAGTGTTCGGTAATGGCTCGTCCGCATGCTGCTGCGCGCTTGCGGTGCCACCTTGCGGCAAGGAACCGCCCATAAGCGGCAAGTCCCCGCCCGTTTCCGGCAACTCCATCGGTAACTCGCCACGCAGCATGGCCTGCAGCGTTTCCGCGTCCAGCTCCGTCTCGCCAAAGGCACCGGATTGCAGCAGGGTGTCCAGAAACCCCTTGTTTTCCGGGTCCTGCAGCGCCTGGCCGAGCTGTCGGCCGGAATCGCCCTGGCCGAGAAATGCCTGCAGAAGGTGTAGGCCGTTCATGATGTGCTCCGTGGTCGGGATGGTTGTCAGCAAGAACTCGGTGAAGTACCGAGCAAGAACAGGGCCACTCCCGTCACGCCCTAGTTACCCCGGGATTCCCGACCGGCGACCAGTTCATCACTGATATCCTGTTCCCGACGTTCTGCTTCATCCCGTTCGCTCGCGCTGGCCCGATCCAGCACCTTCTCCACTGCACTGACCCGCTGCCGCTGTTCACGCCAGAGTTGCTCGCTCTGCCGCGCCTGTCGTTCAAGCTCGTCAAGTTGACGGGTTTGCTGGCGAATCGCGTCTTCCAGACGGCCGAGAAAGGCGTTGTAGTCGCGCAGCCGAAAGGCATCGATGGTACGCGGTGCGTCACCGTCACCACCGTAGGACTGCCGGAACTGCTCAAGCTGGCTCAGTCGCTCGCGCTCCTGGTTCAGTCGCCGGCGGGCTTCTGTCATACCCTGGGCGGCTCGCTCCTCACGCTTGCCGAAAACCTGTTTCACGGTATCCATGCGTGCACGCCGGCTCATTGCAACAGTGTCTCCAGGCCACCAATGCTTGCTTCGAGGGTTTCCGAATGGCGCAGATCCTGGGCCAGAAAGTCCATCAGCGCCGGGAACTGCTCTATTGCCAGATCGATTTCAGGATTGCTGCCGCGCTCGTAGGCTCCGACGCTGATCAGATCCTGATTCTGCCGATACAGACCGTACAGGCGCCGGAAACGCAGCACCAGCGCCCGGTGCCTGTCGTCGGTGATATTGACCATGGCACGACTCACCGACTGTTCTATATCGATGGCCGGGTAGTGGCCTCCATCGGCAAGTTCCCGGCTCAGCACCAGGTGGCCGTCGAGAATTGCTCGGGCGGCGTCGGCAATCGGGTCCTGCTGGTTGTCGCCTTCGGCAAGCACTGTATAGAACGCGGTGATGGAGCCCTCGCCATCGCGGCCGTTGCCGGAACGCTCCACCAGTTTCGGCAATCGGGCGAACACCGAGGGCGGATAACCCTTGGTGGTCGGCGGTTCGCCGATGGCAAGACCGATTTCCCGCTGCGCCTGGGCGAAGCGCGTCAACGAGTCCATCAGCAACAGCACCTGTTTGCCCTGATCACGAAAATACTCGGCGATGGCGGTAGCCTGCATCGCACCATGCAGGCGCATAAGCGGTGGCGCGTCTGCCGGCGCAGCAACCACCACGGCACGACGCCTACCGTCCTCGCCCAGGCTATCCTCGATGAACTCGCGCACCTCGCGACCACGCTCGCCGATCAGACCAACCACGACCACATCAGCCTCGGTGTAGCGGGTCATCATGCCCAGCAGGACACTCTTGCCAACGCCGCTGCCGGCGAAAAGCCCCATGCGCTGACCGCGGCCCACCGTCAGCAGCGCGTTGATGGCGCGTACCCCGACATCCAACGGCTGCCGGATCGGCGCACGATCCAGCGGGTTGGTGCGGCGACCGGCCAGCGGGCGTCGGTCCCGCGCATGCAACGGCCCTTTCCCGTCCAGTGGCAGGCCGGCGGCGTCAATCACCCGACCCAGCAGGTCATCACCGACGATGGCCTCATAGACCCCCTCTTCCGGCACCACCGCGGCACCGGGCCGCAGGCCATGGGTGTCGCCGGTGGGCATCAGGTACAAGCAGTCCTCACCGAAACCGACCACCTCGGCCTCCACCGGCGTACCCAGTGGCGACCGGATGCTGCAACGGGCGCCAATCGGCGCCTGACAGCCGCTGGCTTCCAGGGTCAGTCCGACCATGCGCCGCAGGGAACCCTCGACGACGAGACCGGGGGGATGCAGGGCCTCGGTTCTCGCCTTCAGCCGCTGCGCCAGACTTGCCCCGCGGTTTTCGATCGGGGTACTCACTGGCTGCCATCCGGACTGCGGCGCAGGGATTGCTGACTCACGGCAGTGTCCGCTGCCATGCCGTCGGTGGTCTCGGTCTCCGCCTCAGTCTCACGTCGCCGATCCACGCCGACCGCCTGGAAAAACAGATGGTTGAGCCGTTTTTCTATGGTCGCATCGATAACTGAATGGCCGCTGCGCACCAGGCATCCGCCATTACTGACTGTATTGTCACGGACCAGCCGCCAGGCCGTGCCGGCGCCGTCCTCGCTGGCCGGATCCATTTCCTTGAGTAGCGCGAAATCATCGGCGCTAACGTGCACCCGAACGTCCGGCGAGGCCGCCGGTAACAGGGCCAGGGCGTCCCGGATCGCCGCCATGATTTCCCCTGGCGTTGTCCGAAGTTCGCGTCCCACCACATGACGTGCCGCCGTCAGCGCCAGCTCCGCGAGCTGATCCAGAACCTGCTGGTCGGCATCGGCCAGCGGCTCGGCCAGTGCCGACAGAATTGACTCAACGCGCTGGTACTGGTCGCGTGATTCCTTCCGCAGCGCGGCTCGGTCCTGCTCCAGCTCTTTTTCCGCCTGCCGTCGGCCGGCGGCCAGGCCCTCGGCATGGCCCTCCTCGCGGGCAGCCTCGCGCAGGGTTTCCAGCTCCTCTGCGGTCGGCAACCATTGTTGCTGGTCTTCCTCCTCAACCGTCTGCTCGCCGCTCCAGGCAGACGGGTCCTGCATGGACGGCGCCTGCCAGCGGCTGACTTCCGCTTGCCGCAGGTCCCGCGCTGCCAGGGGCCGCGTCAGACCATCGAACTCGGCGTCAGATAAGCTCATCGCCGCCACCCGCCAGCATGATCTGGCCCTCGTCCGCCAGACGCTTCGCCGTGGTCAGGATTTCCTTCTGCGCCTGCTCGACATCGCTGACCCGGACCGGACCCCGTCCTTCCAGGTCCTCGCGCAGCATTTCCGATGCACGGCGTGACAGGTTCTTGAAGATCTTCTCCCGAACCTGGGAGTCCGCGCCTTTCAATGCCAGCACCAGACTGTCGTTGGCTATTTCCCGCAGGAGGGTCTGCATGCTCCGGTCCTCGAGCTGAACCAGATCCTCGAAGGTAAACATAAGATCTTGAATACGTTGGGCCAAGTCTGAGTCGATTTCCGTTACCTGACTCATCAACGGGTTCTCTACCGAAGCTTCCAGCAGATTGAGAATGTCCGCCGCCGCCTGCACCCCGCCAATGGAGGCGGATTTGAGCCGCTGCTTGCCGGAAAACTGGCGCTCCATGACCTCATCAAGTTCCTTCAACGCCGCCGGTTGAATCCCCTCCAGCGTCGCCACCCGCATGATCACGTCATGCCGCAGTCGCTCCGGCAACTCACCCACGACCTCGGCAGCCAGGTCGGAATCCAGATAGGCCACCACGATGGCAATGATCTGCGGATGCTCGGTGCGCAGCATTTCGGCCACGGTCTTGCCGTCCAGCCACTTGAGCTGCTCCAGCCCGCGGGAATTGCCGCCCATGGAAATGCGGTCGATGATGCTGCCGGCCTTGTCCTCGCCGAGCGCCTTGACCAGCACCGTCCGGATGTAGTCGGTGTTGCCGATGCCAAGGCCAGTCTGTTCGCCGACCTCGGTGACGAACTCCTCGACAACGCCATCCACCTGGCGCTTGTTGACGTTGTTGACGCTGGACATGGCATTGCCCAGCACCTGGATTTCGCGCGGACCCAGGTGGCGCATGACTTCGGCCGCGGAGTCCTCGCCCAGCGTCATCAGAAAAATGGCTGCCTTCTGTGCGCCGGTGATCGGGAGAGCGTTATCCTTCGCCATCATTGAGCCACTTCTTGACGGTGTTGGCGGCGAGCGCCGGATCCTGGTTGATCATTTCCCGAGCGGCGTCGATGCGCGCCTGATGACTGCCGTCACTCTGGGGTGTCGAGTAGCCCAGTTGCCCGGCACTACCGCCGGCCCCGGACAAGGCGAGTTGTTCGTTCTGCTGACGCTCGGCGCTCAATCGAAGCTGTTGCTCCCGTTCCTCATTGTCACGCCGGTTCGCGGTGAGCAGACCATTCACCAGGGGCCGCACGACAAACCCGATCAGCGCCAGGACCACCATAGCGGCAATCAGCCAGCGCACCAGCTCCATGGCCCAGGGTTGCTGCCAGAACGGCACTTCCTCGCTGACGAATTCCTCCACCGGAACATCCTGAAAGGCGGCGCTGATGATATTGATACTATCCCCGCGGGCTTCGGAAAAACCGACTGCGTCACGCACCAGGCCGGAGAGCCGGTTCAACTCCTGCTCGCTCATGGCCTCGCGCACGGATTCGCCGTCGGCGCCGGTGACGGTTGGCTCATCCACCAGGACCGCCACGGTCAGCCGGTCAATGTTGCCCTGGCCATGCTGGGTATGGCGAATGGTCTTGCCGACCTCGAAATTACGTATGGCCGAGTTGCTGAGTCGCATCGGCGGTGCCTCGCCGTCCTCGCCCTCCTGCTGTTCCTCGACGATCTGCCCGGCACCGGGGGGCTGGTTCGTCAGGGCGCCGGGGACACCGCCTTCCATGCCCATGCGGCGGTCCTGATCTTCGCTGATCTTTTCGCTGCGGAGAACGCCCTCGGGGTCGAACACCTCTTGGGTGCTTTCCTGGCGCGAGAAATCGATCTGGGCGGAAACCTGAGCCTTGACACGGCCCTCACCCAGCATTGGTGTCAGCAGTTCCTCTATCCGCCGGGCGTAGGTCCGCTCCACCAATTGCTGGTAGTCGAATTGCCGACTGGAGAGGCCCATGTCGTTGGCGTCCTCTCCCCGGGTCAGAAGATTGCCGCGCTCGTCAACCACGGTAACGCCATCTTCCGTCATGGACGGCACGCTGCTGGCAACCAGGTGGACGATGGCGGACACCTGCCCGTCACTGAGCCGACGGCCGGTCGCAAGACGCACAACCACAGAGGCCGTGGGCGATGCATTCTCGCGAATGAAAACCGTCTCCCGAGGCATTGCCAGATGCACCCGGGCACCCTCCACTGCGCCCAGCGAGGCAATCGAGCGTGCCAGTTCGTTTTCCATCGCCCGCTGGAAGCGCGCACTTTCCATGAACTGGCTGGTGCCGAAGCGCTGATCCTGCTGCAGCATCTCGTAGCCCATGCCCTGCCCCCGCGGCAGGCCCTCGCCGGCCAGGTACAAACGGGTTTCATGGACCTGACCGGACGGTACCTGAATGGCCCCGCTGCGGGGCTCCACGCGATAGTCGCGATCACCGGCCTGCAGGGCCTCGACGATGCGGGCGCGTTCGTCTTCCGCCAGTTCGGAGAACATCGTGCTGTAACTGGGCTGCTGGGCCCAGAGAAAAATCCCCACCACCAGACCCAGCGACGCCGCGATCGCGACAATGAGTCCAAGCTGCCGCCCCTGGAGCACACTGGGCATGGCGCCAAACAGACCGGCGCTGCCCGCGCCACGGGATGGCGTGCTCTGATCCTGCAAGCTGGGCAGGGTATCCGCCTGTGCCATGAATCCTGTTCTCCGCTAGTGCAGGGTCGTCAGACCGGCATGTTGAAGATGTCGCGGTAGGCTTCCACCAACTGGTTCCGCACCGCCTTGGTGGCTTCGAATGCAACCCGGGATTTCTGGCTCGAGACCATGACCTCGGTCAATTCGATATCGTCGCCGCGCAGGAAGGCCTCGGTATTCGAGGCGCTGGTGGTCTGCAGCTCGTTGACCTGCTCCACCGCCTGCCGCATGGCGTTGGCAAAGGTGCCACCCTCGGCAGCCTGGGGCACACCGTTGGTATCGGCTCCCCCCC
>SL_7KL_010_BRINEDRAFT_10001378_pt1 | contig 11666 bp, 9 predicted proteins | sample SodLak_010_BRINE_FD_10663 | JGI IMG/M metagenome (IMG submission 10663)
TCAAACGCGCTCAGATGCGCCTAAGGCACACCGCCTGGATGAAGCTTCTGGAATATGAATACGATACACGAATTTACCTCCACTTATCACTGTTTTCACAATACTTGGCAGTGCCCTAGAGCGCTCACTTATACTTTAAAGGCTTCAACACATTATATGTACATATACATGTATTGGGAACAAGTTTTATAATGGCAATTATATGTACGTATACATGTATTGGAAACAAGTTTTAAAATAGCAATTGCGCAATTGCATGCAAGGTCCTAATGTGGTACGAGCCAATCTCTCTAACATTAAGAGCACCTGCAGTAGATGCTGCCACGTGAGCTTCAGGTATCCATGACTTAACAGGTATTAAAGGTACTCTTACTGCGAATACAGCTTATAAGCCCCAACCTAAGATCATTTGTTTTTCAACTTAAACATATGCTTTTATAGGATTACCGCTTCAAGTCAAGATCAATCGAATATAATCTACTAGTTAGTTTAATTCAGCTCAAGGTGTTTGTATAATACGTGAGTTATACAATGTCCTTGAATTTGTCTTAAAAAGTATGTATAAAATTAATTAAGTTTGGATTTCATATACACCACCATAAACTGAACATTGATTTTTAAACGTATTATAGAGATAAACCTTATTTTACCTAGAAAAGGAAAAGCCACGTAGGCAGCAAAATACTCCCGAAATTTAAGAAAGGCTACACCTGGCGTAGAAGGTGTAGCAGGGATGTGCTAACAACGCTAACCTGTCTGCTGTATATGCTGCCGGCGGCAAAACCAGTTGTTGTTGAGCCATCCAGGCTCACTTCCAATATCTGTTTAAATTTTTTGTCCAAATTCACATTTGCTAAATTCTTTGGATGATTAGCCTGGAAGCAATGTCATGATTTTCTGTTACCATGTTTTGAATTGGAGCATTCTAACAGACAGAAAGCACATGGATTTGGTTATCTGACTGATGATGAGTCACAATAAACTACTACTAGTTGTGGCTTTGCCGTAGAGGTGAGCCAGCCTCTGAGTGTAATGAGTGTAAATTCTGAACTGCATGACAATCCTTCTGTGATACAATTATTCTTGCCTTGTTATAAAATGAATTTCTAGTTGTAAAGTTGACTAACGTAAGCAGTCTCATCCAATAATCAAAGTACCCAGAGTCAATTTTAGCATCTCCAAGTCATTGATGCTCGCTCATGTGAACTTTTAGCCTGCACTCGATGTTTTGTAGCGGAGCAAGGCTGATTCTAGTGGTAGGGTGGTCGGTCTCATTTCTCACTTCTTCGAGCCAATTTATATTGGAGAAAGGATTGCCGTTAGGTGAAGGTGGGAGGAATGCAACGTCATGCCCATATTTATGGAGAGCAGCATAATTGGCTATAGCATCAGCAGGCTCATTTCCAAGTTCGTTGGTTGAACTACGCCAGTGTGAAATTTGACTTGCTGCAAAAATGTGTGGGAGTGTCTAATTTGCTAATCATGGAAACGATTTGTTTCAGAAGTTTGACGTTGTGTGCATGTGTGCTTCCTACGTAGTTCAGGAAATAAGGACTGTTCCTGTACCTAAGATAGAGAACAGGCACTGTCTGTGGCTATGTGAGTGCCCTTCGCCCTTAGTGCAGAAGCTATACCAGTCGGTTCTGCCCTATTTATGGTATTATTGCTTATCTTTACTCCGCCAGGTGCTGCATAGACGGCTATTTTTTGTCGAAGGTATAAAAACTCCCGCTCCAATGCACTTTTTACTTATGTGACAGCGGATGCCCTCAGCTACCAACCTGATCACCACCCATCATTCCCAGCTCAAATGCATGAGCAAATAAATATCAGTTGTGCACAAACCTGACAAATTATCAGACTTAAAGGTGTTCAAAACAAGATTGCAGTAACATACATGCTCAGTATGCCCTCAATCTGTCCTACACACCTTAGTGATTCAAGACCCTCAGGTGATTCCAGCTTTGAGTCCCTGACCAACAGTGGGGCAAAGCATGACTCATGGTGTGCAGACATTTTTGAATGCCTTTCATTACAGGATACATGCTTGGCTTCTGTCACTGAAAAGGACAGGCTAGTCGGGTACACGCTCAGCCCCCGTGGACTACCCTGCTGATATATACCCAGCTGGAGAGGGAGGGCTTTTGAGCAAATCTTATTGGAAGCTCTTGATGTACTTAGAGGTCAACATCGAGCACAATTTTTTCAACAGCCCAAACATTACCAGTTATTGTCACCCAGACCTTCCCAAGGTCCCTAAATTGTTCTGCACCGGCAGTACTAATGGTCACATACATTTCCATCTATATGTGAGGGCATAAAAGTACCAGTGTAATTGTACATCAAAAACAAGTTTTTGTTTTTGATGTGCAATTAGGAAAAAACTTCCAAAATTTGCAAATGTAATAGCAGTGATTGAGCCCAGGTTACAGACTAGTAAGTCTGGAGCTGTGTGCCTCTAGCTGCATGATTGTATACTTTGGTAATAAGTTTGAGGTGCAAAAGAGTGCTGGAATGCCGAGTTTTTGGAAGGGTTCCGGCCTGCAGGATACCATAAGGTACCTGGACTGCTTGAAGGCAGCCACAGCATTACACACTGACATGCTTGTTGTCGCAGTGAGAGGAACATAACCTGGTGTTTAAAGAGATGTAGAGTGTGACGCAAGGGCACACATGTGCAGGCGCACCTGAGCAAACTCTGGGAAAAAAACCTTGGATGGTATTCAAAGACATATCTGTTTTGATATTTAAAGAATATTTGTGACAAAAGGAGTGTGCTCAGCGCAATGTTGTGAGATTCCAGTTGCGTGCCTTATCTGGAAGGAACACTGATTGTCCACTGAAATGCCATACTATTGAGGTCCAGTACTGAAAACATATTGTTTCTTATGCTAGTGCAGGACAGAAAATATATTGTTTTCATGCAAATGCCCTGTCCTACAAATATGAAGATTGATACGTTTATATGCAGCAATACAGGATTTCAGTGCATAGCTAAGGCAGTCAGTCTTCATCATATGTATGTTGTTATATGTAGTGAATGTGCGTTTCCTTTGTCCGCACAGACAAGCGTAACATTTTCTTTGTTTTGGACATTGTGAATTATTTCAAGTTGGCAATGGGTCCATTGGCCAACCAGGATGCCCAGCAGTCGACCCATCTGTCAAAAAAACACCCCAGTGTAAACTGAACATCAGCCGAAGATTAGGATCCAACTTATTGCTGTCAATTGCACACCATCTTCAGTTGTCTGTAGACAAATGGCCGAATTGAAGAGGCGCTTAATCTGCACCATATTTTGTGCATATTACAAGAAGACCTTTCCAATTAATGATTGGGATGAATACCCCATACCTGCAAAGTTTGAACGTGACAATGTTGAGAATGCAAGTGCGGATTGGATCTAGATTTGATGCAACCACATATGTGATATATGTAGCATGCAGAAGGGGCCCGTCCACAATAGCCAGCAATTATCTCGGCACAAATTCATGGGGAGTGCCAAATCATGAATTCCCGATCAGGGATTCTGCTGCCAAGTTACAACTGATAAAAGAACCGTCCATTAAAATAGCAATCTATTGGCTTTTACCCACTTTCATCCCGGGTGTGGCCTATCTATAGCTATATAGCTAGCTTGTTGGTCATGACCTAATCAATGTTGCAACTGCCCGCCTATATGTGCATATATATTAACACACAGCTAGCTTTACGAGAGTGTTTGCTTGCACAAGCCACATGTGGGCTATGTGGACAATGTGATTTGGCTGCGTTTGTCAAAGGAACACACAGCTTGAGGGTGATGGCGCACTTATATATATCTTGACGTGCACATGCAGTGCATATCAATGCGTAATGTAATTTAAACATGCATGCGACTGCATGGACACCTTTGCTCATGAGCACACAATTATGGCATGCTTCATACGCATGTATACATGCACAAATGCACTGCACTCCACCGTGGGAATGTTGAGGATCCTCAGAGGATCTGGAATCAGAGAGATTGACAGGAGAAGGCAGGGTCAGCTAACCCTATAGGATCAGGCCTGGGATTCCTAGGACCAGTCGTTGTTCAACTTGCAGGCAGTATATACTGTCCTTTAGGGCACATATTTTGTGTCAAGTACGTACTTGTATACAAGTGTGTACTTCTTCAAGAAACTCATGAACTCATGTAATTATTGTTTGGATTGGTTGTCGAGTTAACCTGATGTCACAAGCACAATCGATACACAAGGAATTCTGGCTGGTACAGAAATTTCCTAATGGTAGAGAAATTATGGTAAGGGATGCATCCCTAATTTCCAAATGGTAGGGAGGACCTGCAGCTATGGGGTTCCCAGCTGCCTGCGCAGGATACTGTGTGTGGGTCTGTGGAGGTCGCTATGCATATGGATGTCTATTCAGGAAGCGTGTACCAACATGTGGGTTCCCGCAAGTATACGTGCGTGCTGGCATTCGCGGTTATAGAAAAGCACACAGCTGTTCTGTCGGTTGTGTGCTCTGCAGATACCCACGCGTGAGGCGGTTGCAATTTCCCAGCTGCAGCTGGGCCCAGCTGGGCAAACGTTTGCCCAGCAGCAGTTAACTGCTTGCAGCACCAGCGCTGAAGGCCCCTACAAGCGCCGAATTCGGCCTTCGAAGGCCGGCCTTCACTTACACATCAATCATATACATCATTGATGACCATTATAATTATTGAGAAAGAAATCCAAAAAGAGAGAATCTATCTCTCTTACCGTATGGCCATGAATTTCATGGTTCTCACATGTGACCTGTACAGCTGTACAGGTCACACATGTGTGTTCACCCTGGCGTATCTTGCCAATTTTTGACTAGTTCTAATTAAGACGCGGCCAGGAGGATGAACAAGAAGCTCATTCTCGCAACGGTGCTCGTGGCGCTCATCATACATCAGGTGAGCCGGGTCCGGATCGATAGAAGGACACCATATGGTACTGGTCGTGCCCGCGCGGGCGATAGAAGGGTGCCATAGTCGCACCGGTGCCGGCCCGCGGGGGCGGTCGATACGGTACCGGTATTGATGAGATGCAACGTTGCGCCTGCTCACCCCGCGGGGCTCAGCTCCCTAGGCTGGACTGTGCGAATCTCTTAGCACATCCCTCATGCTGCACGTCTAGTGAATGCAATGAAGGAGGGCTCCACGGCACTGCTTTACTGCGATACAACTCCGGATCCGAAATTTAGAAGCTGACTCGAAGCTAGCTTCCTGCAGGCAGCTGCTCCCCAGACATCACTGTGCGGGTACCCGCAGACCTCACCTGCATCATGTCATAACCCGCATATGTGTAACCAAAACCCTTGGGCCCGCGTGAACAGTCACGTGAGTTGGGGATGCACCCCCATGGGCAGTCCAAGCCACATGAGTGGCGGGTTCAGCTCCCCACACGCCCAAGAAGCAAATGTTAAATCTGCAGTCAATCAGACTCGTGTGCACTTTTGGAAGGAATGATAAAATCTTGATTTACATGCATGTAACATATTGGGGCGCATATGGGGGCCCATCATCCATACGGGGGCGCAAGCTAATTAGCTACTTTATTAAGTATCAGCGCTGCAGCTGGGTCAGCTGAGTTGATTGGAGACATGCATGTCTTTGACATTTGTCCATGTATGCGTGTAAGTACATCTGTTGGGAATGCCCACAATCACAATCAGACTGTGATCCAACAAACTTTTGCATTCTGGTTACGATGTATGCTTTTCCAATCAAAATGAGGGTTTTGATTTTATATTGCATATATGCAACCCGTTGTTCACAAAGACTTGCGCAAGCACATCTACTCCGCTAGGGCTCAAGGCTCAATTCTAGATTGCAGGTGAGGCTCCAACACTCCACCACCTGCAAACCACTGCCTAGGTCTTTAAACTTCTACTTGTCAGCAAAAGCACTTCCTGTGTAAGGAACACTATAAGAAGGGTCTTTTAAACGGGCTGGCCGGAGAACGATCCCGGTAAATGAACTGGCCTGATCCCAGTCCTGCCTGCAGCCTGAGCCTGGTGGTTGGTAAGGCGATTGGAGGTGATCTGGTGATCAAGGAAAGCCTTGGTTTCATTACATCCTGAGTATGGTTTCCCATGGGACATGTACATACCCATGCTATTTGGGGGGCCTGGCTGGCAGGACCTTAAGGGCCTTGTACTTGCGGACCATCTTGCCACGTTTGTCATCACACGTACGTCATCCACAACTGTTACACCCGCACGGAGCAGGGTTTGCTCAAGAGCCTTAACACCAAAAGGGAGTACCATTGCGGTTGATCCATTCTCCGGAGAAGTCCAGCATAATTATCCTTGCTTGAAGCCAAAAACTTGCAAGAGAGCTGCCGAAGTTCTCCTTAGTATAAAACCCTTATGTGAGAGCCAGCTGGCTGCAGCATGCAAGCATCACTGCCAGTGACAGCTTCTGTCATACGGCTATCAAGCTGAGGTATTTGCATATACATAATATGACCTATATAGGCAGCTGCTTAGAGGGGTTATTTAAGCTTTAATATGTGTGGCTACCATCGCAGCACCTTACAAGGTGATTCAAGCACTGGTTACATTTACATGAGGTCGTTGTTCATGTTTAGGTGAGAGCTGCAAGTATTTTTTCTTCAGCCATATGCCTATGTCAGCTTCAGAAGCTTACACTGCATGCAAAACCAAAAATAATTCAGCCTTAGGTACTCGCAATGCTTGTAGGAATTGCTGTTTAAGTGCTCATTGATTACCAGCATTGGCTGAATTCTGCTGGCATGTGCTAAGGCGTGGTTCATCAGAAAAGAGAGGTTGAGAAGTGTTCCTCTTCAGGCAAGCCGTAATGTATCATAGCCGTAGCAGACAACATCAGGGTTAACCCTGAATTCAAGTTATAATCCATCGGATAGGTTCCCCCGCTGGCCCACGCCAACACATGCTATAGCCTTGCACCTCACAATTTAGCATATGTCCTTCGGGACACATGTTAAAATTGGATCAATACAGAAATGATTAGCATGGCCCCTGCGCAAGGATAATTAGTAAGGAATGCAGAAAAGGTCTTTGAATGAGCAGGCCCAGGAACGATCCTGTTTAATGAAATGGCCTAATCTCAGCCCAGACAGAGCCTGAGCCTGGCAGTTGGTTGGTTAGTGGGGGTATTTGGTGATCAAGGAAAGGCTTTTGCTACAGTATAATAATTTGCTATACTTGTTCACTCATTGTACAAGTAATGGCAAATTCAATAAATAATGATAGAAACTCACTTATCAAAGTGTCTACGTGACTGCTTCGGGCAGTCTCTCACAGCGTAGCATACTGCTCCGCTACCAATCACAAGGTTACGCGTACGCAAGGGCGGGGGTCTTTGGCAACGTAGCCTGCAACCATGAAATAATTAAATTTCATGATTTTAACAGTAATTCCAATCAATGGGCACTGCGTCAGTAAGTTGAACCTAGCCAATCTCAAGTCTTGAGTTGAGACACCCAATGCAATTCTTGCACTGGATCACGAGTGAGGAAATCCTCTCATGCCATGAAAATTACGGACTAAGTATAAAGATGTACTTCCATTTACTTTCATCTTACATAATATTGAGATTTATACAGTTGGGCCATTCAGATGAAGTGAAACAGGGTTAAAGCCACCATTGATGCTGTGGAAAATTAGTTTAGAGGGTATATGAGTCTTCTACATGCACCATACATGTTTTTCTGCATTGTCTTTTTGGTGGGACAGCTTAAGATTTTCAAAATTTACGAAAGAGCCACTTTTTCAAAGCGCCTTACTTAAACAGCAAGGTCAAATCTTAATTGCTCTACTGCTCAGCATTCCATCCAAACTGCTGGGCTTTTTGAAATATGTTCATGCTAGACTTCTATCATTTTTCCAAAATTACTGCTTATTTCTCTAAAAGCAGGGGGTCTCACAAGGCCATTTTTAGTGGTTCCATCTCCCAAATTTTTTTAGGGCTCAATGGCAGCACATTTTTTAAGGCATTAGCGCAAATCTGCGGACAGATAGAGAAGTCAGGGGCATGAGGGCCGGCCCTGGCGCCAGAAGCTGCCAAAAGCTGTATTTCTTGCCCATATGCCCCAGGAGCCCCAACGCATGGCCATTTTGCACCAAGAATGTATCACTTTAAACCCCTGTGCAACCCTTAAAAAGTTTTGAGAGAATAATGTCTGGGTCTAACAGGATTTTGTCCTTAATCCCCTGAGGTTGATTTTCCTGGTCAAGGTAAGCAACCAAGACGTAGAATTCCTCAACCCCTGCACCTTCTCACACCATTCATTTTCAATGTATGTAAGTTCTCCAGAAAAGAATAATGCATTTGGTTCTCTGTATGGTCAATGTTAATACTCCTTGGATGAGCTCTTGAAATACTACCCCACACTAGGCGGTTTTTAAAAATAATGAGTAAAGAAAAATAAAAGAAAATACCATGTACCGAATGCATATTGTGTTTCAAAATAAGCATTTTCCTAAAAAATAGTTATACATGTTTTTAATTAATTTAGATAAATCAAATATGTAAGGCTTCTCACACAGTGGAATATCTTCGGTGCGCACTTTGTAATCCCTCTTCACATTGTTGTGGAAGCACCAACCATGATTGAGGGACAATATGATAATAGCCATCGCGGGTAAAAGGATGCCACTGCAGCTCCCTCGATAGTCTTGCACTGTCTGAATCCTTTATCTCCTTTCTCAACATGCCAATTATGCAGCTGCCAATATAATGGGACCAATTTCATTTCTTGTTTTCAAAATGCTTTACATTTTGTGGTGGCGATTTGGCATAGGACACATTTACAGATCTAAGGCAACCAGCTCTCAAGGCTTGGCTTGTTCCCTCAAGCATAAATAACAGGACCCTTCAGAGCTGCATAAGAATTCTTGAATGTAGATGTGCCTCCACGGTTGATGCTGCTGGACCTACCCAATGACCTGCAGCGCTGGGGATATACAGACCACAATAAGCCCACATACTGGACCCTATGTTAGGTAGACTTATCTTTGTCGCTAATGATTGGTTTTCAGATTTGTGCAGCTTTGGTTCTCATTTAAAAGAGTGCTCAATCCTTCTATGGTATGTTGCACACCACATGGGTGAAGTGCAGCATTTTTGGCTTATATTTGGTTAACATGTAACAAGGTGTCCATTCCTTTTCCCCATTATGATGAGTTCTTGCCTGTGACGTCCGCAGGGGTACGGAACGGATGAAGAGGCATCAGACTGTGGGCCAGATGAAACACTGGTAAGCCCATTATTGAGTGATGCAACAGTGATCTCACAAGCTGTGGACAAATGATCAACGAATGCTTGATGTCCATTAGTAGGAGATCAATGAACTAAGTGTAGATTTGCTTTACGCTGAAGCTGATGAGGAGGAGACACAATTTTAACATTCATAGCAAACACATTTTGAACATTTAAAATGTGCAAATTGCTGAGAAGGACCGTAATGCTTCCCGGGCCCAAATGGGTGTTCAACTGGTAGGTCAGAGGCAGGTGCTGCACAGTTGAAGAGATGGAGACAGAGCCAGAGTGCTTTCCCCAAGAACATGATCCAGATGAGGACCGTCCAGACGGGGATATTGACCAACGAGAGTGCTTTGAAGCTCTAGCGCAGCTTGGCCTTGATGAAGACTCTATGGCTGTGAGTTATACCTCCATCAGAGCAGTCTGCTTAAGATTCTGCACAATGCCAGACTTGCAGCTGTGATTATTCTCAAGATTTGAAAGTGCATACACATGCCTGTATAGCATTTCATACTTTGCGGCAGTGCATCAGGCTGACATCATACCCTCATGTGTATGCCTTGGTACAGATAAGTAGTTGCGCTGACTGTCTTGAGCTTGCTATTGAAGTCCCAGAGGGAGATGTCCCAGATTTGGGTGATCCTGCAGACGTTGAAAGTGTCATTGACAGAGAGGCTCTTGGGAGGTGTGCATGTGGTGAGTTCACTCAATTTAAATTGTCTAGCATTGTAGCATGGAGTATTGAGCTAAATTCACCAAAATCCGTGGAGGGGAAATGAAAGAGGCCTTGCAGTTGAGCAGGGGCACTTGATTTATATCAAATCAAAAAAGTTGTAAGGCACATGAGTTGATGAAGCTCACTATAATCGCCACACACAAGAACAATGCATACTAAGAATGTTTGAGATGGAAATACCAGGACTAAGAAAGCAATAGTTCTTCTGAGCTTTTAGGATTAATGCATGCCACAATTAGGCCAACTTGCACTGCCTTCGAATTTGCTAGGTGAATTGTGCCTTCCAAGCATGTTTCCTGCGCATGATGCTTTGAATCTAATGGCGGTGAAGTACTGTTATCAGCTTTGACAACCTGTGCTCATTAGATTTGCTAAGTCTCATGCCACATTAAGATGCAACTGGAACCAGCTCTTTTGAACACAGGTTGCTTGTGCCCAATCAATGCCCACCTCATTAGCCTTCCACATATTACTCTGCATTCTCTATTTTGCTCTTTTTCACCCTCTTGCATTGTCTATGTGCAATCAAGGGGAAGAATTGTGGAACAAGTATCTTTTTTAGGTGCACATGCTATTGGTAACAACAGGCCACTTGAGATGAATAGCACGCGTCCAGCGAACTATCAGGTTTCTCAGTGCCACACACCAATGGTTTTGACAGTGTATACACTGCATACGCATGCAAGTGCATAATGCACTCAAGGGACATTTAGACATAGTTTGATCCAGATGCTGGCTCATGAGTACTAGTTCTTTCTCAAACAAGTAATAGAATTTGCATGTGATGGTCATACACCTCTCTACATTTCATAAAAATATGTACATTTTTCTGCAGGTCTCCAATGTGCAACCGTGTTCAGGGAATACCTCCGGGTCATAGAAGAGAGTTGTACTGGCGTTTTAAACCCACCTCAAATATTTGCTGCCACCATAGATATCTTGGATGATGTGAGTTCGGCTGGTATATGAGATGGCCATGTTGACAGAATGGCATCTAAGTGCAATCCCATCACACTAAATATTCTGTGTCTGTGGGGCGTATGAAAGGACTCCTCCTTGATACTTAAATCAGTGCCTGTCACATTGTAAGCAGCTGCGCCACCATTTTTGTCGTGTGGCCTGATTATCTTTGCTCTCACAGCAAATTGTTGCTGCCTTATGTGGCAAAGTGCATACAAATGAAGCCAGGCTTGGCTACTTAAATAAAAATACCAAATTCACAAAGATAGATCGACTTTTACCATCATGTCATGTTTAGCTCATTTTTGCCTTTGCTCTTAGACCTGTGGCGACGTTGCAGAGGACTGGCCTGAAGATGACCCTTGTGCGCCAAGGCGGCAAGACAATGCNGCTGAGGGAGGGACGCAAGTTTGCATGATCCACAATGACCCGCATGGTCCGTGGCAAACTTTTATTTTACCTTCGCCATGTCATGCCAGATCACTGTTATTGACTGATCAACAATTTGGGACACACACACATTGTTATTGAGAAGCGGGGTTGAGCGTGGGGCCTTACCTTCCCCAGCTCGCCCAAAGCGCAAAAGCCATGCAACAGAGGGCACGCGACTGCATAGACCTTGAGCTGCATTATTCCTTACACTGTATCATGTCTTCAATTCTTAAGCCTTTTTTGCTCCCCATCACACACACACACACACACAGTTCGGCTGCC
>SL_7KL_010_BRINEDRAFT_10001379_pt1 | contig 11659 bp, 10 predicted proteins | sample SodLak_010_BRINE_FD_10663 | JGI IMG/M metagenome (IMG submission 10663)
CCTCCCCTTGCTGCGATTCCATAGCTTGGACTTGCGCCGCTTTCAACACGGCATTGTCAAATAAACTTTTATCATAATTTATGTTGTATTTTTTCAAGTTGGTATTGATTTGGTTAATCCATTGGCTTGCCTGGAGGGGGGTTTTTGATTTTTTAAAACACACACGAAAAGCATCTGTAAGCTCTCTTTTTAAGTAATCTTTGTTCCTCCCCTTCAGGGACCTATTGACAACGACGTTTGCCATTTTTCTCCCCATAAACTTATCAAGTTTACTGGATCGATACCCGAATTTATTTTCAAAGATCGATTCGGTTAGGTTCAGTACGGATTTCGTTTTTATAGGTATAAAAATACCCACGGCTTTCTTCAGAAAGGACCCAACTTTACGAACATGTTTATTTTCGAAAAAGGAGAAGCCTGCTTCTATGGCTCCAAATATTTTTTTCCGCGGATGATTTTCATAATTCTGATGCTCGACCAGAAGATCATCTGCAATTGTGTCAAAAGCACGAGAGGAGTTTTGGAGAACAAACTCAGGGCGTTTCGTAGAGACCACTCGATCCTCGAAACCCTTTGACATACGGGGATCATCTAGTGTTCTTTTAGCGTTTATTGAATCCTCTATGAGGTTAAAGTTTTTGGACACCAAGGTTTTATGGGGTGTCGATATTGTATCGAACATCAAACCCTTACTATCTTCACAATTGGCGACATTCATCGACAAACCTACAATGGCTAAACAACTGACGTACTTCATATTTTGTCCTTACAAATCAAATCTCTAGGGATTTAATATCAAGTTAATTACTATTTATCAATATATATAGTTCCCCAGACCCTATTTGCAACATGAATCTTAATCATATTGTATCGATTCTCTGATATCTTAATTCAAGGTTTGCAGCTAACCAATGCTCACCTCTTTAGGATTTTGGTCCTAAATCACTGTTTTACTTTGGTTTCCACCTAATGTTTGGCTTTCAGCGTTATCCGTCCGGCTACTCAAATATTCTTATTTGACTGAATAAAAAATTACTAAAGGAAAGTGGTTTTTTTCCTGATGAATGACTTTGGACACACACCTCTTTTTTTATTAATGATAAAAAAAGAGGTCATGGGGGGCTGTTAATCCCAACCGTGTGGATCCAGACGGTCTTCTTCAGGGGCGTTTTATTGATATGGACCTAAGGACGCGGATCCTATCGTCCTATCAACCTTAATGTGATGCTTTGACGTTTTGAATGAGTCCAGCAATAGGGTCATGATTTTGGGCGGCTGGTGGAATCCCTTCAATTTGCGCTAAGGATTGAATGACTCTGCGGCTAACGACGGTTGTATTCCATCCTGAAGCATTAAATCCATAGGTTTCAGGCAACCCCTTTGGTTTATGTAGCATAACAAATATTATATACTCACCAAATTTCACTACAATTGAGTTATGAGAATCTTTTTTATTATAACCTCTTCGATTCGTTTTCTGTGCGTTGGATGTTCCTGTTTTTGCCCCAATTTCATACCCTGCCAGGTTCACTTTTCGTGATGTTCCTTCAATTACCGTACGGTGCATGATGTCTTTAAGCCTATCAGAGGTGTCTTGGGAGGAAACACGAACACCTTCTTGAGTCCTTCCTTTCATCAGGGTCAGAGACCTCATCTTCCCCGTCCCCAAAACCCCCAAGGCTGCTTTAACCATATGAATAGGCGTAATTGCTACACCATACCCATAGGCCGCGGTTATTGTTGTAATATCACGCCATTTTTTAGGAAAAATCGGCTTTCCTTTTTCCGGAACCTCAAGTTCTGTTTCTCCAAAAAATCCAAGTTTTTCGAAAAAAGCTTTTTGAGCTTCCCCCCCCACTTCTAACGCCATACGTGCTGACCCGATATTTGAAGACTTCACAAAAATTTCCTCTACGTTCATTGGATACTTTGCGGGATGATAATCAGTGATTTGAAACCGCCCAATTCTCATAGGTTTATGGGTTTCAAATTTTTGCTTCATATTCACCTTCTTGCTTTCTAAGGCTAAGGCCGTGTTAAATATTTTCATTGTCGACCCCATCTCATAGACTCCCAGGGTGTTATGGTTAAAGAATCGTTTTTCATCTTTAACCTGACCATAGTGGTTCGGATCAAAATCAGGAAGGGAAACCATGGCATGGACATGCCCATTTTGATCGACAATAATGCCGTTTGCCCCCTCTGCATGAAAATGCTTCATCCCATAGTTTAAGGCCTCGAATAATGCGTTCTGAAAACGCACATCAAGACTTAGATAAATGGGGCGTCCCGCATGACGCAAGGACCCATCAAGGGATTTCTCAATCCCTGACAAACCATTGCCATCAATGTCTGTAAAACCGACCACATGGGAGAATAAATTCCCCTGGGGATAGACGCGTCTTTCTTCGCGTAAAAAGTTTACCCCAGGGATGCCCAGGTTAATAATTTTTCCCTTTTGTTCAGGCGTGAGGTGCCTTGCTAACCACAAAAAAGGTTTTTTAGAGCTTAACTTCCGCCGGAGTTCATCTTTGTTTAAATGCGGTAACACGCGATGAATTTTCATGGCGGCTTCCTCACTATCGAATATACGACGACCATCCGCGTAAAGTGAGGCTGTAATCACATTTGTCGCAATCGGTATGCCGTTGCGATCACGAATATCAGAGCGACTTGTCATCAAGCTTTTAAGAGTCTTGGGAGAATCCCACCCCTTTTCCGCTTGGCTTTGAAGATATGAAAGATCAAGGAGCCGGAAAAAGACACACCCGTATAACAGAATTAAACAACTTGCAATGAACAATAAACGCGTCTTCGCCTGATCTAAAAAGGCAAATGGGGCAAGAGACCTGTTTGTGGTGGCATCGGGGAAAGGTTTTTTCATCATCTTTGCTTTTTTACAGTTTTCAAATGGGGCCGGGGGGGCGATGAAGGGCTTGCCTCATGATGAAACTGAGCCAATTTAAAAGTAGACACCCCATTTAAATTCGGCAAATGTTTCTTTGCTAAGGCCGCAACCCTTTTCGGTGAGTTAAGGTAACTCCATTCCGCTTTCAACAAATGGTAATTTTCTTGTTCTTCAAAGATCCCTTGATGCACAAGTCTCAACTCTTGTTGCAAGTCACGGACCTTATACTTTATGTGGAACAGGGCCAAGACCAAACCAAAAGAAATGGTCATACATAGGCTTACAGGTTTTCTCATGATTCCCTCCCCTTTAAAGTCACATGGGTTCTTTCCGCAATTCGTAGATGGGCGGATCGGGCTCTTCGGTTCGATCGAACCTCTTTCGTGCCAGGCTTAATAACCTTATTATTCAGTATTTTTAAGGGATTTTTAGACACGCCAGGTTTATATTTATTTTTGGCATTTTCATGCCCGTGTTCTTTAAAAAATGTTTTAATAATTCGATCTTCCAGTGAATGAAAGGCGACTGTGACAATCCTTCCCCCAGGTGCCAAAGCATAAAGAGCCTGATGTAAAGCGCTTTCTAGGTCCTCAAGTTCCTTGTTGACATGGACCCTTAAAGCTTGAAACGTGCGGGTCGCAGGATTAAATCCAGGTCTTGCAAATGGGATCACGCGTTTCACAAGCTCCACTAAATGCAGTGTTCGGGTTATGGGAACACTCTTTCTTTCTTTGACTATTTCCTGGGCGATGCGCCGAGACTTTCTTTCCTCACCATACTTCCAGAGAATATATTGAAGATTTTTTTCACTCTCATTATTCAGAACATCGGCCGCAGATTCCCCTGTCTTTCCCATTCGCATATCCAGGGGACCATCGAAGCGGAATGAAAAACCCCGCATCGGATCATCCAATTGAAACGAGGAAACCCCCAAATCAATGACAAACCCATCAATGGAGGGTATGTTTAATTTTTTAAGATGACTTTGCAAATCCCCAAACCGACCCAAGATAAACTGGAAGCGGTCACCGTATTCGTGCTTGAAAGCTTGGGCCCGAATTTCTGCATCCGGATCTTGATCAATCGCCACAACTTGACATTCTGCCTGATCCAGAAGCGCTTTTGTATACCCGCCGCCGCCAAAAGTTCCATCCACATAAACTTTGTGATTTTGTGGGTTTAACGCCTGTACAATTTCTTCTAACAACACGGGCTTGTGGGCTAGACCGGCTTCTGTCATCGCGAGCTCTCCGCTTCAGGCACCATCTTAATGGTTGTTTTCTTTTTGATCAGTCTTTCCCGGGCATCCTGCTGGTGCTGTTTGTAAATTTCAGGGTTCCAAATTTGGAATGTGGGGCCCCGCCCCACAAAAGAGACATGGTTTTCAATCTTTGCATATTCACACAGGTCTTCGGGTAGGATCACACGACCATCTTGATCGAAGGAAATCTGCCGAGAATCGGAAAATATCACCGAGGTAAGGTCATCTTGCTCATCGGAAAAAAGATCAAGTTGATCCACACTCTGACTCAACTTTTCCATACGTGAGATATCGCACCCTTCCACACACAATGATTTATAGGACCGAAAAGCTATAAAACCCTGGAAATGCGTTTGCGCAAGCGTTGAACGGTACAAGGCTGGAACAGATACCCGTCCCTTCTTATCAATTTTATTTATGTATGTCGAAAGAAAAAGCGCCATTACTACCTTTGAACTTGAGAGATCAGGTTTTCCCAGGCTTTTCGCAAAAACGAAACGTGTTTTTGACAACAGAAATTACCCCAGTTTTGATGGGATAGCATGGAATACCATGGGTGTCAATGGGATTTCATGGTATCCAAACTTTATCCCCAGAGTTATCCACAGGTCAATTTCAAGTCGTACTCAAAGTAAGTTACTATTATACTTATTTGTTTTTGATATCACTTCTTTTAAGCCGTTGAAAAACATAGGTATTTTTGAAATATCTGGTTAACTGTTTGTAAAGGTTTTAGCTCGGCCAGATGAGATTTGTCATGAGAGGAAAACTTTATTCACACGCTTCAATAGTTGCTTTCCTATCGAAAAACTCGGCAAAATATTCAAAAATTTGGTCAAATCTGGGGGCTCACCTTGCAACACCGTCTCCGAGGACCCTCGGAGGCTCTATTAAGTCTCAAGACCTTTCTTGATTAGCCATAGGCCAAGTCTTCGCTCCTATTGATATCTTTTGTAACCTTAGAATTCAAGGGATCACCCCAAAGACCCCCGTTGGAGATAGAGGGGACAAACCGAAATCGAAGATATTCAAGGAACACAAAAGGCTGCCCCCTTTTTTGTTTGAAAAAAGGCTATTTTTGATGCTGTTCCCCAAAAGGATTAAAATCTATTTTCCTTTAAACTATTCATTAAGAATTTAATCCGACATCATTATAGGCAGGTAACACACGAATGACATTCATGACTGTTGTTTTGTGTAAAACCTGATTTAACATTTTTATAAAGGAGGGATACATGGCTGGAACAACACAAGGTGGTCAAAAAACAGCGCAAGGTGGGCGTGGAGCCCCAGAAAAAGCAAGCCCTGCTGCCGTCGAGAATTACCTAAAAGGAATTCATTTTCCTTGTGACAAAAAATCACTTATTCAGCAAGCAAAGACCAATGATGCGCCTGATGATGTGATGAGCGTATTGAAACGTTTTGAAGACAAACACTATAAGAGCGCGGTAGACATCGCAAAAGAAGTTGGACGCGCCGAATGAGGCGTTTCCAGACACAGATTTTATGAAGGCCACACTGGCCAAGGTTACAGAACAACAATGGGAAACAACATAACTGCAGGTCAACCTACGCCAACAAAATGAGACGCTGTTGACATAAAAATGAATGTAGGCCCCCTTTTGACATACAAGCCCTCAACACCCCAAAAAGTGGGACAAAGGTCGTATGAAGGGGTCGTATGAAAGGTAAGAGCCTGCTAAAGCCCCAAGGAATTTCCTAAGGTATGCCCCAGGGGAAAACAATATTAACGTTAGAAATACGAAAGAATTTGCAAATCAGGGCCTGAACGTGACATCACGAAATAAATCAGGGCCTAATTTCATAAGAAAATCTTCGCCATAGGTATTTTATGGCATTTTGATCATTGCAATTGTGCGTGTTAATCATGGCAATTGCGTCTATATATGGCATTTTGATCATTGCAATTGTGCGTGTTAATCATGGCAATTGCGTCTATATAAAGAGAATTTGTTGTTGAAATTTTTATTTGAGACTTGAAGAAAAACATGGTGGGCGCTATAGGATTCGAACCTATGACCCTCTGATTAAAAGTCAGATGCTCTACCACCTGAGCTAAGCGCCCTTCAAAACAATACCTAAAAAACATATACGTTATCCCGGGGTACGTCAACCACCATTTTTAGATTCTTTCTTTTTTTAACCCCCTTGCATTTTTTAAGGATTCTCTTTAAGGATACAAACACGCAATCATTCCGGCATTCTGATGAAAAAAGTATACCTTATCCTCCCTGAATTCGCAACGGATATGCGTCTTGATCGGTTTCTCAGAAAGACCTACCCTTTGCTAACCCAGGGCCTTCTTGAAAAGCTTTGTCGAAAGGGATCGATTCGCATTAACGGAAAAAAGATAAAGACCAATTACCGTCTTACGTTTAACGAGACCCTTACCCATCCCGAGTTTCCTATTCAGGAAGAGAAAAAAACCGCCGCCCCAAGTCCGGGATTTTGTAAAAAAATTAAGCAATGTATCCTCTTTGAGAACGAACTCTTTATGGCCCTCAACAAACCTCATGGAGTGGCAGTTCAGGGGGGGTCAGGCATCACAAACCCGATTGATGAGGCCCTTCAGACCCTATATGCGTCACCTCGCCTGGTTCACCGTCTTGATAAAGATACCAGTGGGTTGCTGATTGTCGCAAAGACCCTTGCCGCCGCTCAAGAGCTTGCGCAACTTTTCAAAGATCGCTCCATCAAAAAAACCTACTATGCGGTAACCCTGGGACGGGTCAAAAAGAAAACGGGGACTCTGGACTGGCCCTTGAAAAAAAAACGCGACCACAAAACAGAAAAGGTCTATGTGGATCATCACGAGGGAAAAGAGGCACACACCCACTATACGGTCGTTTCTTATGATCCAAAGATGGATGTGAGCCTTTTACATATTACACCCTTTACGGGACGTCTCCACCAGATCCGTGTGCACTGTGCTGAAATGGGGCACCCGATTTTAGGTGACTATAAATACGGAGGAAAGGAAGCCCAGCCCTTTGGTAAAAAAGTCCGCCTTCACCTTCACTCCTATCAAATGACTTTTCGTTTGTTCGGGCAGGATTATTGCTTAAAAGCCGCTATTTCCGACGACTTCATCCTTCAGGTTTAAATGTTTATTTCCTTTGAAAGTCCCGAAAACATATCTTTCATTGTGTAAAGCCCGGGTTTTTGGTGAATGATCCACTGGGACGCCTTCAAAGCCCCTTGGGCAAAAAGTCTTCGATCGTAGGCACGATGAGAAAATGTAATCTCTTCCTCAGGACCAAAGAAAGAAAGAAACGCTGTGCTCGCCCGGGATATTCCCCCCTCGGCTTACGGACACACCAATCGATTTCCGATCTCGCACTCCTGACCGGGCCCCTGATACCACCTGGTGATGATTCAGACCCACAGCTTTTGCACATGTGTCGGCTAACCTTAAAGCGGTTCCCGATGGCGAATCCTCCTTAAAACGATGGTGTTTCTCATGAAGCTCTATATCATAATCTGATTCGTAAAGTGTTTTTGCAATTTTTTCGAGGAGAACATCAAGCAAATTAATGCCAAAGCTCATGTTTTCACTATACAAAACAGGAATAACCTCCCCGGCCCGTTCTAATGCTTTGTGGTCTTTCGGTTGTAACCCGGTCATTCCCGCCACATAAGGAAGGTTGATCTGAGAGGCGATCTCGACATTAGTCCCCACCGCCGCGGGCGCTGTAAAATCAATTAAGACATCCGCTTTTCTACAGGCGAAGCGCAAATCGAAGGTGGTCAAGATGTCGAGGTTGTGATTGCCGATCAACTGACCTAAATCTTTGCCTATATCAGGACTGTCCCCGTGGACGGTTCCCCCTGTAATTTCATAATGTGGAGCACGAGCTGCACAACGTAAAACTTCTTGTCCCATGCGACCTGCACAGCCAGCTACAGCAATTTTAACAACGGATGGTAATGTCCTCATGTGGGGGTTTTTTGGTAAATTCATAAAAAAAGACCTTAATAAATGTTAAAAGACGTGGTATGCACTATTAATGTTTGTTCGCTCATCATCAACACGAGATATCCTATGCGCCAACGATTATTTTCTATCCCTCTTTTGATCATGCTTTTATCATCGGCTTCCTCTGCCGAGGACGTTCGCAAGATTGAAGTTAAAGGGGCCATGCGTATCGAAAGAGATACCATACTCGCCCAAGGCAACATTCACCCAGGGGACGATGTAAATCAAGAAAAAATCGATGAGGTTGTTCAACGCCTCTTTGATACAGGTTTTTTCCAAGATGTCCATATTCATATTAGGAAGGGTCTTTTAACCATTGATGTCAAGGAAAACCCGATCGCCTCAAACATCATTTTCGAGGGGAACACCCAAGTCGACGATGAGATTTTTACCAAGGAATTAGGACTGCATCGCGGCAAAATTTTCACCTATGGGAAACTAAGGGAAGATGTAAAACTTATTAGCGATATCTATCGGTTAAAGGGTTTTTTTACGGCAAAGATCACCCCCCAAATCGTCCACCAAGACCAAAACCGTGTCTCGGTGATATTTAAGATTGAAGAAGGGCATTCGACAGGGGTGCAAAAAATTCTTTTCTTTGGAAACAGGGCGTTCAGTGACTCTGTCCTAAAGGAACAAATACAGACAGAAGAAACGAAATGGTATCGGTTTTGGGGAGGCCATGATAGTTATGACCCAGACCGACTTAGTTACGACCAAGAACTTTTAAGAAATTTTTACTTAAGAAATGGATATGTCGATTTTGAGGTCAAATCTGTCATAACAGAGCTGACAAAGGATAAAAAAGACTTTTATATCACCTTTACCGTCGATGAACATGAACGATATAAATTTGGAGACATCCAGATTGACTCCTCAATACCCAAACTTGATGCCAGTGAACTAAACGACAAGCTCCTCATGTCGAAAGACCAATGGTATAATAAAGATTTGGTCGAAAACACCGTCACGGCGCTTACCGAAGCTGTGGGGAATTCGGGATTTGCCTTTGTTGACATCACCCCTAAGGTCACGAAGAACTCAAAAGATAATGTGATCAATATCACTTTTGACATTCAAGAAGGTCCCAAGGTTTTTAAACCAACGCACGAATGAAAATGTTATTCGCCGCGAACTGTTGATCGCCGAAGGGGATGCCTATAACACGCATAAGATTGACAGGTCGAAACGTCAAATACGAAATTTAGGATTTTTTCGAAATGTGAAAATTCAACAACGCCCAGCGCCTGCAGGGGATATGGTTGACCTAGAAATAGAGGTAGAGGAAGAAGATTCAACCGGAGAGCTATCCGTGGGAGCAGGTTTTTCAACCTCGGATGGTCTCTTAGGTGATCTCAAGATTGTGGAACGAAATTTAATGGGAAAAGGTCAAGAAATCAGTTTTGCGACTGTGATTGCAAAACGGAAAAGAGAATTATCATTATCCTTCACAGAACCCCGGTTCCTGGAAAGAGATATTCGTGCGGGATTTACAATCCAAAACACCCGCACAAACCGTTACCATCAGCAACTTTTCAAACAGCACACCACCGGATTAAAGCTTTTTATGGCCTATGCCCTCGCCGAAGACCTTTATCAAAAGGTATATTACAATATCCGCTCGGATAAAATGACGGATGTTGATGAAAAAGCCCCGAAATCTGTAAAAAAACAAAAAGGAACATCCCTGACCTCATCAGTGGGACACACTGTCACTTATGACAGAACAGATAACGCCATCGCTCCTCGTAAGGGGTACTACATTGGGTTTGGGAATGAATTTGCAGGCCTTGGGGGGGATGCCCGACATTTTAAAACAGATCTTTTTGGGGGATACTATTATCCGATTACCAGCGAAATTACTTTCAAATTATCTGGAAATATTGGTTACATGGTTGGTGTAGGAAAAAAAGTGAGAGTCACGGATCGATATTCTCTTGGAGGGCAGGACCTTCGAGGATTTGAAGATGGAGGCGCCGGCCCCGTGGATAAAGAGACCAAAAAAGCCGTCGGTGGGTTAAAGTACTATAGCGGGACAGCCGAAGTGGTATTCCCCCTAGGTCTGCCCAAAGAAATGGGATTTCAAATGGGGATCTTTACAGATATTGGTGGATTGTGGCATACTGAAAAATCATCAAATAAGGTTATTGATGATAAGTCAATGCGCATGTCAGCTGGGGTTGCCTTCTATTTAAAGACACCCATGGGGCCGCTTAACTTCAGTTTTGGAAAAGCCCTGAAAAAAGGGAAGCATGACTCAACACAAGTATTTCGAATTGGATATGGAACGAGGTAAAGAATGAAGAAACTTACAATGATTACCCTGAGCAGTCTTTTGCTTACAACAGGCTCAGATGCGGTCGCAAAACAGGCCTTGGCCGAAATATCATCCCAGAGTCAATCATCACCATCAAAAGGCATACACTCCTTTGGAGTCCTCGATGCTCAAAAGGTATTGCAAGAATCCAAAGCCCATAAAGATATCCGTGCTCAGATGGAAAAGTTCCGTCAACAAACCCAAGCTTACATACAAAAAAAAGAGACCTCCCTACGCAAGGAAGAAGCGGAAATTATGAAGAAGAAAAGGGAGAAAAAACTTACGGACGAAGCCTTTAAAAAGAAACATATTGATTTTCAAAAGAAAGTGGGAGACTTACAAAGCGAAGTCACACGTTTAAAGAAAAAAATGGAAGAGTCCATAAAGGATTCCATGGAGAAAATTCAAAAGAGCATCCAGAAAACGGCTGAAGTTGTAGCCAAGGAGCAAGGGTTTGAAAATGTGCTTCTCTCCGGAGCTTTGATAACCTATTCTCCCAAATTAGATATCACGGACGAGGTCCTTACACGGCATAATAAAAACTTGCCCGCGTATAAATTATCTTTACCGACCACAACGAATTAACTCATACCAAGGAGGGGTGCCGGAGTGGTCGAACGGGGCGGTCTCGAAAACCGTTGTGCGCTTTTGCGTACCGTGGGTTCGAATCCCACTCCCTCCGCCAAATATCATAACCCCATATAGGGAGGATACGCTCCCAGGGGGAACAAAACCCAAAAAAAGTGTAGAAACGCAACTCCAAAGAATAACGCCATCGTTGGCGTGATATAAGACACATAAAGTCAACCTGATACCATCGAGACCCAACGTTAAATATTTACTCACGTTCTTTTATGAGGGAGCTCAAATTTTATCGTGGAACCTGTTTTATGAACCTTGCTATATGAATTCCTGTTTGCAGCTGAGATGCAAATATTTTCATCTCTTAACCTCCACAACACCAAGATCGCCTAGACCGTAACTTTAAAACCATTTTTGACCTTTTTCCAAGATAATTCAATCGTTTCCAATAGGAGACTGTTTCAAACGAAGAGAAGAATTGGGTTTTAATAAGGAAGGGTAGATTCTAGAGTGAAGCGGAACGCCCGATAGGCTAAGATAACCTTGAAAAACAAAGGACGTTCCAATGAAAAAATACACCCATATAAGTTATGA
>SL_7KL_010_BRINEDRAFT_10001380_pt1 | contig 11656 bp, 12 predicted proteins | sample SodLak_010_BRINE_FD_10663 | JGI IMG/M metagenome (IMG submission 10663)
CGATCGCCATGAAGCTGTCTCACCGTCGCCGGAAGTGTGGCTGCTGTTTCGCCTCGTGTGTACGTCGTAACGCGGTGACCATGATCAGTGAGTTGGCGAACAATTGCGGTGCTAATCAATCCGGTCCCACCGAGGACGAGAACATCCATGACCTGATTTTATTTTGAACGGTCATAGCTATCCGGTTGCTCACCGATAGTGAACACTCATATTCGCTGCGCGTCTATACTGCACTATGTCGATACTCAGGCGGCACTCATCTTATTCTTTTGTCACAAAATCAACGGGGTGTTTTTTGAATGGGCAGTTGTGATCTGGGTGAGTATGCAGATCTATCTCCGGACCAAGCTCGAAAAGTTCTCTATGAGGTGATGAAAACGGACGAGTCGTTTGCGTGGAAAGCAGATCATGCACTTGAAATTGGAAAGGCGTATCTGGACGTTGAAAACGGACATCTAACCCGTATTGATCGGGAGGCAGATCACTGGCAAGCGATCGCAAGTACCGATTCACCGGATGGTAAGGTTCCTGTCGGAGTGATTGTCGACCTAGGTACAGCCTACTGTCGACGAACAATCGAGCAAGCGGAGCCGCTCATTCTACACGATGTACGAGAAGCTGGTTGGGAGGACGATATTGCTGTTGAATCATACGGTCGGTACTGCTATCATGGAACTTCGATTATGATTGAAAACGAACTCTATGGGACGCTCTGTTTTGTCTCAGATAACCCGCGTCCAATAGATTTCACAACCGACGAAACCATGTTTGCAGAGCTTATTGGTCGAATGCTTGAACATGAACTCGAACGCCGTCGTATCGAAACCCAACTTGAGAATCTTGATCAGTTTGCAAGCGTTGTCTCTCACGACCTTCGTAATCCATTAAATATCGCACAAGGGCGGATTGAACTTGAGCGCGACCGGAATGACTCAGAACATCTTTCGAAAGCTGCCTCCGCACTCGACCGGATGGAGACAATTATTGCAAACGTGCTCACCCTTGCACGGCAGGGTAGACAGATAGAGATGCTTTCAACGGTCTCGCTCTCACAACTGGCGACTCGCTGTTGGGAGATGGTTGATACGGGGCAGGCGTCGGTGACAATTGAGACAGAACTGGAGTTTCGAGCAGATACCGACCGGATTGAACGACTCTTCGAGAATCTCTTTCGAAACGCGGTTGAGCACAGTACCGACCCTGTTACCGTTCGTGTTGGAGTGACTGCAGACCCAACCGGTTTCTACGTTGAGGACACTGGACCTGGAATCGAAGCAACCGACTACGATCGGATTTTCACATCCGGTTATACAACATCGAAAGATGGTCTCGGATTAGGGCTTGCGATCGTAAAAGGCATTGCAGACGCCCACGAATGGGACATTACAGTCACCGAAAGCAGCGAGGGTGGTGCTCGGTTTGAGTTTACGAATGTCGTTGTGCATCATCCAGAGCGTAGTCGCTAGCGGCTATTGTTGAGTTCGCCCAAATATATAGGATGATTGACGGTCTTTTCTTTGTATGACTCGTTCTCGTGCTGTTGGCGCGTTCGTCGGTCTTGCGTGTGGTGATGCGCTTGGTCGACCTGTTGAGTTTCTGTCTCCAACTGCGATTCGATCGAAACACGGAGATGTAACCACACTGCTTGGGAATGGAACACACGGACAACCTGCTGGAACCGTGACTGATGACACTGACATGGCCCTCTGTATTGCCGAAAAGTTAGTCACAACCGAAACGTTCGTGCCTGCGTTAGTCGCCGATCGATTTATTCAGTGGTATGAAACGGACCCATTTGATATTGGAATGCTCACGGCTACCGTATTACGTCGGCTCTCTCAAGGCGGCTCATGGGACACTGTCGGTATCGAGGAGTGGGCATTCCTTCCAGAAGGACAGAACGCAGGCAATGGGAGTCTAATGCGTTGTTGCCCATATGCGCTTGCGTTTACTGATCAGCCCGACTCACTGACGACTGTGAGTCGTGTCTCATCCGCAATTACGCACGCAGATCCGCGCTGTCAGTGGGCATGTGTGTTGTTGAATTTCACACTTGCAGGATTACTCCGCGGTGACGATCGGCCGCTTGAGCGAGCACTCGATCGGACGCCTACTGCGCCAGCCGAACTTCGCGAGGCTGTGCTCGATGTCTGTGCGGTATTGAATGGCGATCGAACCCGATCAGAGCTGTCACTTTCGAACAGCGGTTACGTGGTGACGACACTCCAAGCAGCGCTGTTTCATGGGCTGACTGCGGAAACCGCTGAAAAAGCAATTGTCGATGCGGTCATGATGGGTGGTGACACTGATACGATCGGTGCGGTGACTGGCGCAATTGCTGGTGCTCGATTTGGTCAGCAAGCACTCCCCGATCGATGGGTCAGCGGAATCCCCGAATCTAACCGTATACAGACGCTTGCAGAGACACTCTTTGATCAGGAGTTCGGGGTCGATCGATCGGCTCGTGAGTTTGTTGAATCGGGTGCGCTTAGTCTGTGACAGGGGCGACAGCAGGTCGTTGCATGTAATTAGTTCTTGAAATCGATCGCCCCTGGTGATCGATCGGTTTCACGAGCGTGTTCGCGAACACCAACGCCGTTCAGCCGAACGGCGACGTACGCTTTCCGCTCAGCTCCAGTAAGAAGTGACAGATCAACAGAACTGTTTCCGCCGAACTCTGAGAGGCGAGATTGACCTCTCATAGCGCAAAACCCCCGAAATTAGGTAGAAAATCGTCGACTAATGCTAATCGNAGTACAGTGTCGGGGTGCGTTATGCGCTGTTCCCGTATTAGATGAGATAGACGTTTCTCGAATTTGCTGAAACGTCGAAATTGGTTGGCTGGGGAGCTGTCCCCACCAATTTCCCAAGGCCAAAAAACGCCTTGGATGGTAGTGGGCCAACGCGGATTTGAACCGCGGACCTCCCGGTTATCAGCCGAGCGCTCAACCTGACTGAGCTATTGGCCCAGGGTGGCGCATTTACTCGTTGCGTGGGATGCTGTTTAAGACTTTCTTTTTGCTATCACCGTCCCGTCATACGGTTTCAGTTACCATAGCCGATCGCTCACACACGTCACTATCGATCGAAATACCACAAAAACACGCCACAACGTATCCACGGAACTACCGACTGCTGTTCGATCCAGACGATCGATCCTCGTCCGTCTCTACGGTATCAAAATCAACATCAACAACATCATTTGCTGCTTGGTCTTGGCGGTTGTTGTCTTCCGTCACATCCCTATTGCTGGCGCCAAATCCAGTATCCGCTTCACTTCCAAATGGTGATCCCTGCGCCTGCCCTTGCCCCTGGTTTGGGAACCCGAACGTGTAGACGTTTCCGCTCACAAATCCACCGGAGCGTTTGTCGAGGTACGGTTTCACCACAAGCCGCTTCAACAGTTCACGGATTGGGTACCGCGTGGGGGGCAGTGTCAACAAAAACCCAATTAGGTCTGTCACTAGTCCTGGTGTCAACAGGAACGCTCCAGCGGCGATCAACAGGCCACCATCGAGCAGTTCGTTCGTTGGAATATCTCCTGCGGCAAGCTTTTTTTGTGTTCGACGGATTGTGGCCCGTCCTTCTGCGCGGACCAAGAGCATACCAAGCAATCCTGTAAGTACAACGAGGGCGATCGTCTGCAACCACGTTAGGAGCCCGTAGCCAACGATCGCCACAAGGACAAACGAGTCGACGAGGGGAATGAGAAGTAAAAGCGCGATCAGATAGCGCGTTCGCATACGCGCATCTTCTCGCTCCGGTGTGATAGCCCTTTTGTCACTGGTCGACGTAGGTTGTTCTTGTGACGATCGGTATCTCGAAGACCTTACACCCGACCATCACCTGCAACGGTGTATGAGTGACTCGACCCGGGTCGATTGGCGTCAGTGGGGGGTTGACGCATTTGAGGAGGCAGCCGAGACAGACACACCAGTGCTCTTGTTGCTTACTGCAACATGGTCCGAAGAGTGCCATGAGATGGATGCACGGACCTTTGCTGAGCCACGGATTGCTGCACATGTGAACGATCGGTTTATTCCGGTTCGAGCAGACGTCGACAAACATCCACGCGTCCGCGAACGTTACAACATGGGGAGCTTCCCAACCGTAGCGTTTTTGACACCAACTGGAACGCTACTGACTGGAACAAGCTATCTTCCCCCCGATGGGTTCCGACAGGTGATTGAGCGCGTTCGTGACCTGTGGCGACAGAAAGGAGCCGACTCGGGGCGGATTCCGAGAGCACTTGCAGATGAGCCAACGCCACGTGATACACTCTCGCATCGAATTGACGAACATCTTGCCGGTCAACTAACTGAGCAGTTCGATTCCGAATACGGTGGGTGGGGAACGGATGCAAAGTTTCCACTGCCACGGACGATCGAATTCGCACTCAAACGTGAACAACATACCGCAGTCCGTACGCTGGATGCGATCCATCGTCACTTGTTTGACAGCGTTGACGGCGGGTTCTTCCGTGTTGCGGCAAACCGCGATTGGAGTGGTGTTCGCTATGAGAAAACGATCGAAGAGAACGCAGCGCTCCTCCGTGCCTTCGCAAATGGATATCTCTACACTGGTGATGACGCGTACAAACAGACTGCTGCACAGACGATCGAGTTTCTCACTGACGAGCTCTGGACCGGCGTAGGCGTTGGTGGAAGCCTTGGTCCGGGACAAGGCGCAGCTTACTACGGCGCATCCGCATCCGAGCGTGAAGAACTGACCGCCCCTCGTCGAGACCTGACCGTTTTTGCAGGCGGAAATGCACTCGTCGCAGATGCATTATTGACCTACCATAGCTACACCGACGACGATCGTGCGAAAACGTCCGCTGAGCGGATTCTAACTGCAATCGAAACCGAACTGCTCGAAGACAACGAAATTATCCACTACGTCTCTGGTGACGAGCGTGGTGAGTCACTCCTGTTGTCTGACACCGCGCAGGTACTGAGTGCGTGGACAACCGCGGTACAGGTGCTTGGTGATCACACACGTCTTGAGCGTGCAACGGCGATCGCCGACCAGGCAATAGAGAAACTATTTGTTGGCGGGTCCTTCTCCGATGGCCCAAACCGAGATATTGGACTGCTTGATCGACCGCTCCGACCGATCGACAGCAGTGTCGAACTCGCAGATGCGCTGTTCGAACTTGCAATCCTTACAGGCGAGGACCGGTACCAAGAGGTCGCTGTTGAGGCAATGGAAGCGTTTGCTGGTGCATGGGATCGTATGGGCGTCCACATCGCAAGCTATGGCGCAGTTGTCACGCGACTACTGGATGACCCACTTGTAATCGAAATTGGGACCGAACCTGGAACAACCCTTCACCGTGCAGCACTCCGTATCGCTGATCACGAGAAAGTAGTGATTCCAAATGCATCAACACCACCGGATGGGGAAGCGATCGTCCGTGGTTCGACCCAAGACACACCGATCACGACACCGGATGAACTACTAGCACACATCGAAGATGTTGTCTGAAACTCTTTGAGATACATACGACGACCGGACAGGCCATAGCTGGCCGTTGAGCAGCATATATATTCTTGTGAACGTAGAGTAAATGTGTGGATCTGTTTGAATGTGGTGAAAACAGCAATCTGTAACTGTGAAGTTATTGTAGGAGTTATGGACACAACAGGCTTCACTATTGTAAGAGATAGATTCCGCCCATCGAAGCGGCTGTCTCAATTCATTGCTATTCTTGTTGCAACTACCGTGCTCACTGTCGGTGGTGTCACGGCGACACAGGGTGGCCCCACTGATAGTGTAGTTACCGCTTCAGACACGCAAAATGAGGAAGAGATGCTCGATGAGTTTGAGGAACTGCTTGAAGAATTCGGTGTCGAAATCGTTTCATCAACCATCGAAAATGACTCACTTCACGTCGAGTATTACCCGATGGGAACTGACGAAGGTGAGATTGCATCAGAAATGGGATATATTTCTGGTGCATATATCGGACTCATTAATCGGGGTCTTGAAACTGAGCAGATGAACGTTACTGCGCTGGATTGGATGGACGACAGCGACCTTGCGTATTGGTACGTCGAAACCGAGTGGGTTGATGAGTACCTTGATGGTGATATTGACGAAGATGAACTGTCAATGCGAATCCTGCTAACACTCGAAATGGCTGACGAATCGTAGTCGTCAACAATTTCGAGCGTAAATTCTGGGTCTCCTCCTCGGTAGATTATAAACTGCCGTAGAGTTTTTGTACGTGTAGTGGATGGTACATATATGGCAAGCTTACGTGACCTTGGGCTCTCTGAGTATGAAGCACGATCGTACCGATCGCTGCTTCGGACAGGGCCAACAACCGCAAAAGAGTTGTCTCGGACAAGCGATGTCCCAATGGGCCGAATCTATGATGTACTGAACAGTCTCGAACAGTATAGTCTCGCCCGCAGTCAGGCGGCAAGCCGACCAAAAAAGTACGTTGCAGTAGAGCCAGAAGCTGCGCTCGATCGGCTCCTCGAAAATAAACAGCGCGAACTTGATCAGCAGGCAAAACAGTACCAAGCAGTTGTTGACACATTAGTCGATGAGCTTGACTCTGCTGAGCCGATTAGCGGCCAATTCTGGACCGCTGCGGTCGGTAATGAGGAAACACTTGATCTTCTGATTGAACGAATTTCGGCTGCAGAAGAAGAAATACGGATGATTGCAAGTTCACCTGGCTCAGGGTTTGATCTCGGGAGTGTTGGCGACCAGGTAACAACCCGACTTGAGTCTGCGCTTGATCGCGGTGTTGATATCTCACTACTGATGTCTCGATCGCTTGTCTCTGATCTCCCACCAAGCGTTGGCCGAACGTATGCAAATCGGCTCGCAGACCACCCACGATTTGAAGTCCGGGTTGCGGACACCGTTGACGGAACGTTCAATATCATCGATGGGACGGAGGTTTGTATTGAAGTTCCAAATCCACTTGATCCAGAGCAGCCGTTTGCAATGATTGATCTGAAGGACCCAGACTTCGCGACTGATGTTACAGACGTATTTGCTCCAAAATGGGAGCAAGCAGAACCGCTGAATCTATAAATTCTGTCGCAGCAATCTATACAGAACCGTTGAGCTCTTTTCGAAGCTGTCCAACCGTCACCTCACGCTCTGCATGCGCATTGTGCTGATGAATCGACTCATCGTTTGACTGTTTCATTTTTACAACCGCGGTGTCTGGAAGATGATCGAACTCCTCAACAACACCCTCTGCGATCGCACGAACACAATCCTCAACGAATTTTGCATCCGAGTGTGCGGCAAACGTCATGTGGTCTTCGTCAGGGCGCTTTGCCATATTGTAGATTCGTGCACTCATCGAATCGCGAGCAATATCAATAATATCACTAAGATCGACGTCGGGTGACCCGTCGCTCGAAACAGTGAGCGTTGCGTGGCCACGCTGGGAGTGACCCGGTTGTGGGACGCGTTCGAGGAACGTATCGATCGTCTCTCGGTCGACATCAAGCGCAATAAGCTCCTCGCGAGCGCGGGATTCTGACATCCCCTGTGAACATGGACAGACAGTCATACCAGTGACTTCCGCGCCAATTTCTTCGCGAGTTCCCTCATCGGTCGCGATCGAACTTGCAATAATTGTCGCAGTGCTTTGGGTCGGACGATTGCTCGCTGGTGTATTCTCTTTTGTTACCAACTCAGCGGACATTCGGACTTCTGCGGTGGAGGTGTAGTCATGTTTTGCAAGCAGCCGTTCTGCAGCATCGCCACAGACATCTTCGACACGATCGAACTCACCATCGGTTGCGTCTTCGAGAATCTCGTCGATCGTTTCCATGTTCCGGCTCATGTCGATTCCTTTCCGACCACCCGGAAGGTCGACAAATACCTCAAACTCAGCCATAAGAACGATTGGGCGCTTGTCTGCCCGTGCAAGTTTGACTAGCTTCTCGACTCCGGTAACTCCAACCTGACTAAGCCCGACCGCAATATCTGGACGTGTTGCTTGGACGTCGGGCAATTGATGACTCATCATGTGACAAAAAGGACGGCAATTGATTAGGAGTTTCGATCAGTGAAGTTTTCGGTGAATTAGGGCCAATCATCCCGACCGGATGAATCGAATGGATCCTCTTGTGGTTCAGGGTCCACAACAACCCATCCAGCAGCGTCTGCAGCGTCTGTAACATACAAAAACTCCCAGCCACATTCTGCCGCCATTGATTCATCCTCTTCGGTACTCCCGACATACACGTGTCGATCAGTATCGAACTGCCGTTTGACGTTCTCAAGGCTCTCTTTAACACCGCGCGGCCCTGAGAAGAAATCTTGCCTGATCCGCTCTTTTCGCGTAAAATTGGTCACCACATACGTTGGCTGTTCGCTGACGACACCAACGTATTTAGTCCACTGTCGAGCATCGTTGAACACATTGTTCGGCTCTTGTAGCTGTTTGAGCGCATCCAACTCGAATGCGAGCGTCATTGTGCCGCTGTTATCGCCTCCGCTATCCATACAGGTGTATTTTCAGCCACAGACAAAAACCGCTTCGTATCTGAGAGTACTCACTCCTCGGCTACCGGAGCTCAAAGTAGTCCGTAAAAACGAGAATATCCCCTCGATGCAGCTCTTCGGTCTCCGTCAGTAGCTGTTGGGTTCGCTGAGAGCCACAACAAACCCGAGAGAAGATCGTTTCTTGAGCCTGTTCTGAAAGTTGGTCAATATGTGTGACACGATCGCTTTCGGTTACGGTGTCTGTCGGTACTAATCGAAGATCAACACCAAGTGTGTGGGTGTGTGAATCAGATCGAGACATGTGTTACCAAATAACATGAAATATTATAAAGATTACCCTGACTGTCGGTACTGACAGCCATTACCGTATTAAAATAACAGAATAAGGCAGTGGTTACTGCTCTTTTGACGGTGCAAGATCGTCCACTGAGAATCCTTCCTGCATGAGGATCTCTTTCTGATCGCCGATCGGTACCTCATCGCGCATAAGTTTCTTGTACGCGCTCTGCGGGGAGAGATCACCGATGAGGACACCACCAACGATTTTACCGTCTTTGATCGCAATGCGCCGCCACTCAGTGTCGGAGTGCTTCATTTCCGCAGAGTCATCACCAAGCGTTGGGTGACCGAATGAGAGGAACGGGAAGTCAAAGTGCGTAATCGAGTACGAAGAGACCCAGCGGAACTCTTCAGACTCTGGATCGATCATGTTCTTTGCTGCGATCGTTCCCTGCTCTTTTGCCGATCCCCATGCGCCGTTCTGTGCGTATTCGCCGAGAATCACGTCGTAAAAGCGTGTCAGGTCACCGGCCGCATACACATCCTCGACATTCGTCTGCATGTACTGATCAACGACAACACCGTTGTCCTGTTTGACGTCGGTGTCTTGGAGAATTTCTGTGTTGAAGTTGAGCCCGATCGCAATTCCAACAAAGTCCGCACCGTAACGATCGCCGTTTGGGTCAATAGCCGCGGTTACGTGGCCGTCGTCATCCACTTCGAAGCGATCGACGCCGCTTTCGAACACTGGCTCAACGCCGCGCTCGCGCATTGCTTCATGCATGATCTCTGCACCCTCTTCGCTGAGTGCGTAGCGCCACCAGGCGTTTCCTCGCATGAGATATTTTCCGGAGACATCCTGGGCACCACAGATTGCAGCGAGATCGATGCCGAGCAATCCTGCACCAACAATGACTGCATCATCTGCGGCTTCCATCCCGTCTTTGATCTGACGTGCGTCCTGGAACGTCCAGAAATGGCTAATACCGTCTGCATCGGAGTTCTCAACTGGAAGCTGCGTTGGCGTGCCACCGGTTGCCACAAGCAGCTTGTCGTACTCAAGCGTTTCACCCTCGTGAGTACCGACAGTGTGTGCGTCGGTATCGATGTTGGTTACGAGCGTGTTAAGTTTGAGGTCGATGTTGCGCTCATCATACCACGAGTCATCGTGGATTGAGATCGGCGCTTCAGGAAGTTTGCCTTTCGCGAACTCTTTGATGAGAATACGGTTGTACAATGCCTCGCCTTCGTCGGTGATGACGGTCACGTCGGCATCTGGGTCCTCTTCACGGAGGGTCTCTGCGGCGGAACTCCCCGCGATCCCGTCGCCAATGATCACGTACGACGCTGTCATACCCTCGAATTTGTATTCGGGGTTAATGTGGATTGCTATCTGAATGATCAACCGTGAACAGTTGTCACACCTCGCAAATATTACCAGCGTGGCGTTCAAGATGACGCAGCCCCAATGTGTGAGTAGCAATGAAGATACGCCAGAATCCGCGACACTGGGCTGCAAAAAAGGCACTCACAACGCCGGGAATAAGTACGGTCGCAAACTACGGACTGGTCAAACTGCATACGAAAATCTTCCTTGGGAAGGCCGACGAGGATCGACGCGAGGAACGCCGTGCACATCTTGACGACTTCTTTGATGCAACAATGGATACGTATGTTGCTGCGCTCGATGGAGGGTTTTCCGAGGCTGAAGCCCGAGAAATCACGCACATCCAAGCAAACTTCGACTTCTTCAACTATGGCTGGACAGAAATGATGGAGATCCCGGCCGACGAGTTTGAGGAACATTTCGATCGCTACGGAGCGTTTTTCACTACCCACGAGATCACGATCGACGACCCACTTGGAACATTCAGACCCGCTGGCGGTATTGCAACCGCACCGAAAACACTGGAAAAACTGGACGAACCGGAGTACGAGAACGCGATCGACGGCTTTTCAGATAACGTGTATGCTGAAACACCTGATGGCGATGTTGTCGTCGGTGGCACAGCCGAACCGGAGAACATCGACCCGACAAGCGCCCCCGGTGTCTCGACAACTGAAACGAAAGAACACACAGAATGAGATCCTCCTCGCTGTTCACGGCGGGACTCTCTCCTTGATCCAGGTAGGTATACAGCTAACACCACCACATAAAATGGTTGATGAGGCTGAATCTATCCAGTACTATTTTATACGACTTCATTTGATGTATAACTGATTCGCGCAGATGGCATCGGTGGTGGGAGTGATTCCGGGCTCACAGTTTGATTAAGTAGCAATATCGTATCTCTCTCAACACGATCGCAAAATATGAGGTCACGTCAGTGAAACAGATACGACATGATGGCTCCGGCGCTCTTTTTTCTGCTATCGAGCCTGTCGTTTCTGAACTCAGTTGGCGACCAACTGCAGTTACACAAACACTTGAACAGTGCCGATCGGCGCTAGAGTGCCCCGCTGCGACAATTATTCACCGAAAGCCCTCTGGAATCCGGTTTATTGCTACGTGTGGTGACCGGGCGATCCTTCGTCAGTTTGCCACACAAGCAACCGATCGGACAACAAGTGCTTCCCACGGTACTGATTTCAAATCATGCTGGCAGACCAACATAGCAACGGAACACATAGCGGGCTGGTGTAGTGCTTTATCCGATCCATCGACTGATACGACTGATGTTGAAATTTGGTTATTTGCCGATAGTAGCACGGCGATACCGTTCGATACCGCTGTTACGGGACCGCTTCAACAGTGGGTGAAAAAAGAGATTCTCGAGAATTCGACAGCAGTTGAGACAACCGACAATACCCCCCAGACGCTTCCAACAGCCTCACAAGGTCCTGAAACGATCCTATATGAACAACTATTGGCTGCCACTAATCAGATGGTCTA
>SL_7KL_010_BRINEDRAFT_10001381_pt1 | contig 11640 bp, 9 predicted proteins | sample SodLak_010_BRINE_FD_10663 | JGI IMG/M metagenome (IMG submission 10663)
ATAGAAGTAAATGATATCCAGATAAACAATCAGTTATCTTTATCCAATATTTCTTTTAATGGATCGATTACTAATTCTAATAATTCCTTTGTTTTTAAGGATGATAGACTTCAAATTGATTCATTAGATGTAGTTGACATAGAAGTAGATGATATCAAGATAAACAATCAGTTGTCATTATCCAATATTATATTTGATGGATCGATAACAAACTCAAATAATTCATTTGTTTTTAAAGATGATAAACTTCAAATTGATGCACTAGATTCTTCTGAAATTAATTCAGAAAATGCTACTTTCAGTAATCTTTTTGTTAAAGGAAATATAGGAATACCAAATAAATTTATGGATGTACGAATAATATCTGATTTTAACAACATAGAAATAGAAGAAAATAATTATTATATTATTCCATTTTCAACCTCATTTCAGTCTTTTGGGAATAAAGGTTTTAATTTAACCCAAGTAAATACAAAATATAAATCATTTATAACAAGAGTTGATGGAATTTTTAATGTATCATTATATTTAGAATCAAACTATAATTCATCAATGACAGGTAAATTTGGTATTTGGATAATGAAAGAAGAAGAAGTAAATGAGAATATTTCAATAAATTTGAATGATGTAAAATATTTAAGACAAACAAAGAAAATTACAAGCAAAATAGCATCATATGATCAACTTATCTATATTCAAAAGAATCATGTTGTATTCTTAATATCTTATTTTGATATAGATGAAAATATGGACAAAGATGAAATTCATAATGTGTTTAATACACAAACATCATTTTGCATATTTAATTTACAACAATGCTTTTTTGAATATACAGAATAATAAGGCATTAATTATAAATATTATTTAAAAAATAAAAAATTGAAAAAATGATATAAAGACATAAGTATATATGATTGATAATATCTATATGTAAAATCATCAATCATTAATTTAATATAAAATGCAACAAAATTTTAGAAATGTATTTGATAAATGTGATACCATGATAAAAATGAATTCATCTAATTCAAAAAAAAAANAAGAANAANAAGAAGAAGAAGAAGAAGAAAAAGAAGAAAAAGAAGATAATAAAGTTAGAAAGAAAATATATGATGACAGTGACAACAAAAACATTCAAAATGCAAGGATTTCGTATCAAGAAAGACAACTTCAAAATAAATTCAATTCTATTGCAAATGAAGAAACAAAAAGACTTAATAGGTTAAAAGTAAGAAAAGCACGTATTGATGAATTAAAAATTTTGGAAGGTTCAAAAATAGATAATACAATACATGATGAAATAGAAGCATCTAAAAAGAAAAAAACATGGAAGACAATGGATATGTGTTTTAAATGGGGTTTTGTTGATAATTATATTAATTCTATTTCTAAAGATGTAGAAATATCTATAAATGATATTAAAAATATAAAAAATGAATTACAAAATAAAACGTTGAATGTAGTATATGATAAATCTGAACAAAAAATAAAAAAACTCAATTTTATGACAGAAAACAGCGAATATATTTAATCATAGAAAAAGCAATCAAGAGAATCTTCTAAAAATGGTGTTTTTTCCATTTCTTTTCTTTCATCTCCTCTTATTTTTATCAAAGATGTATGATTAATTATATCAATACATAAACTTTTTAATGCTTCTTTACTTTTCCAATCATGAACATATAGATATCTAAATGGTCCATTATCACCAACTGAATTTATCAAATGTGTGTCAAAATTATTTCCATAATCATGAAATACTTTCATCAAAGCTGCATGACACATTAAATATTCTGGAAAAGGTATTTTTTGTAAATTGACTGTTTGATCATATAAAGATTGTATATAATCATCTACTTTAGAAAATGATCGAATATTTTGAACTTCTTTGTTCCAATATTCCATCAATCTTGATCCTGGGACACAAGCAAGAAACCAATTTTCAATGATGGGATATTTATCATTTGTCATAAATAAAGGTGTATCAAATCCAACAAATTCAACATTTTCTTTTTCAAAAATCCAATTTAATGATTCATTACAAATAATACTTGCATCCATCCAAATTCCACCATGTTCAAAGAGTAATTGAAATCTAAGATAGTCTGTAAAACGTGTCACAGGATCGAATGCCTTATAATCTAGAGGTATAGATATAAAATCACGATAATTATTCTTGTTCAATATATTAATGGTATAGTCAGGATTGTAATATTTCCATGTTTTAATACAATTTTGAATGAATACAGGTTTATCTATAGTATCCCAATAAGTCCAAATTATTTTAGGTATTTTAGATTTTTTTGAATTGTTTTTTCGGAATTTATCATTATTTATATTATATTGTATATATGCATGGACAATCATAAATAAAATGATCAACAGAAATATAAAAATGCTTGAAAATAAAAGATCAAATTTCATTTTTATGGTTATTTATTTTTGATGATTCATTAGAAAAAAAAAGTGATAATTTGATCAAAAAAAGAATATAAAGAATTAAAATAATAAATATTTATCATTTGTTGTATCTCTATTTAGTTTTAATCAAACAAATATTTTACTTAATATTTCATAATGAACGTAATACCATTCCAAGAAAATATTTGTTTAGATTCACTTTATGATAAATTTATTTGTAAACAATTAAAAGGACAGAATATATCAGATGAACAAGCTTGTGAAATAATAAATATGATCATTTCTCTTCCATTAGCATCTGTTGAAAATCTAAAGAAAAGAAAAGCAATCATCGAAGAATACAAGAAAATATTAGAAAAATTACTTATTCTTCCTAAAGTAGAACAACGAACAAAAGAATGGTTTGATTTAAGATATAATATGATTACAGCGAGTGATTTAGGTCAAAGTTTAGGTGATGGTAAATTTGGAACAGTAAATCAGGTATTAAAGAAAAAAAGTGGTTATGAAGAAGAAGTTCCATTTAATAATTATGTCCCTCCTTTAAAATGGGGATGTATGTTTGAGCCTGTTGCAACTGATATTTATATGATAAGACAAATGACTGTTGTACATGAATTTGGTATTTTACAACATCCCCAAATTCCATATTTTGGTGCATCTCCTGATGGAATTACATCAGAAGGTATAATGCTTGAAATTAAATGTCCATATAAACGTAAAATTACGGGTGAAATTCCATTACAATATTATTATCAAATTCAAGGTCAATTAGAAGTATGTAATTTAGAAGAGTGTGATTATTTGGAATGTGGATTCTATATTTATAACGCAGAAGAATATTTTTATGAAGACGATGAATATCCTTACGAAAAAGGAGTTATAATCGAATATAATATACCTGAAGAACAACCTGCTAAACCACATTATTTCTATAGCGATATAAAAATTGGAAATAAATGGGATAAAAAAGAGGTCGATGATTGGATCAAAGAAAAAACACATATTATCAAACAAGATCATAAAAATATTGATAATATTATATTACATTATTGGAAATTGGAAGTTTATAATGTAAACCGTGTATATCGTGATAAGATATTTATGGATGAAAAATTATATGAACTTTCTCACTTTTGGCGCAAAATAGAAGCCTATCGATCAGATAAGAATTTATATTTACAAGAAGTTTGTGCTAAAAAAACAAGAGGTAAATCAACAAAAAAAGATGTTTCAGAACAAAAAAATATTATAAATGAATTAGATGATAAAGATGATAAAGATGATAAAGATGATAAAAGCGTAAATAGTGATAAAAGTGAAAAAGAATCAGTAGATAATAATCCAAATATAAATGATCTAAAAGAAAAATCAATACCAAAAATAAAATTTTCATTTCATGAAGAGGATGATTAATTTTATAAGAATTATTAGAATATGTTGAATGAAAATCCTAATCGTTGTGCCAATTTAGCATAATTAGGAATACATGTTACATTAAAAACATTTTTCAGTTCCCTTCTTTGAAATAAATTATCCATTATAGGAATTCTATCTTTAATTGTAGTAATTATATCAATTTTTTTAGTTTTAAATATTTTTGGTAAATGATATCTTACAGTAAAACATACATTTCTATTATCTATTCTTAAAACGGCAAAACAATGTATAAGCAAAATATCATATGTTATTGTTATAACAAATGTAAACTTGCTATATGCAGATGGATCATAATATCGGAATTGTGAAGGTAAATTATAAGTAGTATCATCTACAAGAATCTCTATTATTCCCTGATTTGTTTTTCTTAGTATCACAGATTGAATAAACTGTGTGCGATCATTTTCGATTCCATTTATAGTTATACCATTTATTCTCTCAAATGCATCTTTGTAGATTTGTTCATTGATTATAAAATTAATAGTATGCGAATTTGAATCTATCACACGAATTTCAGATTTATAGTCTAAATAATAAATAGTAACATTTTCTTCTGATTTACGTGGATTAAAATGACGAAGAATATGCTTTGATGGATGAGTAAAAAATGTTCTGCCAGGAATGACATCATTCTCTACTTTTTTGAGAAGAATATTCAAATTACTGCGTTGAGTTGAATCGAATGATGCAAATACATTTCTCATCATATCATTATCATAATCGTTTGATTTTGTTTGACGATGAAAATCTTCGTGAACTATTTCATATAATCCTTTCTTATTAAATGAAATAAATAATGGTCTAGATAAAACTATGGATGTTATATGTCCTTGTAAAGTTATTCTAAATTTTCTATCATTTCCAATTCCAATCTCATTTATTTGTTTAATATTTATCATAACACCTCTTTTCATGAAATTATAATTATTTTCCAAAATAGAAACGGATGTATGATTTATATCAGATGGTCCTAATGATCCTTGAATAGAATTAAAATTTAATTCATCAAAATATGTTACAGGATCTGGAAAAGTTGTATTCATAATATGTAAGTCACTACAATCATAATTTATATTTTCTGTATTTTCTAAAGTTTTACAAAAAATATCAGAGGGTGTTGCCCAAAAATCTGCTCTTTTTTTAATCCAATTTATAAATTCTCTATTTGAAAAACTGGATACACCTCTTTGTTGTGTAAAAAATCCTGCTAAACCTATTTTAAAATAAAAAAGACGATCACTTTTAAGTATAGAATCATCATCTTCATCAGGCATAATGGCAAGTGGATCATTTATACCTACTTTTATGGTATCATCTGAATAATGTTCCGTTTTTTCTATGTAAGGATGTAAACGAAAAACAGATCCAAAAAAACATGCTAGAATAATTATTATAATTCCCATCCAAATTATATTTGATTGTTTATCCATTGTTTGTTCTATTATATATCTTTACAATCTATTTACAATTTACTTACAAAAAAATGATGTTTTATTGTTTTATGATAAAAATAAAAATTTGAAACTATATAAAGGAAAATTTATTTTATAAATTATAACACACATCTATCATCTCTCATCTCTCTTTCTTGATATCATGGCAACAACCATGAATGTAATTAAAAGAAATGGTGAAAAAGAACCTGTTTCTTTTGATAAAGTACTTAAACGTATAAGAATTATGAGTGAATCTGACGCTTTTGGCGGAGAATTGAAATTCGTCAATATTTACGAAATTGCACAAAAAGTATGTTCTCGTATTTATAATGGTGTTAAAACTAGTGAACTAGATGAACTAGCAGCGCAATTATGTAGTTCTATGACACTAGAACATCCTGAATATTCTCAACTCGCATCTCGTATAATCATTTCTAATCATCAAAAAAATACTTCACCTTCTTTTTCTGAAACAATTCATATTTTGTATAACAATGTAGATATAGAAGGAAAACCAAACCCTCTTGTCTCTGAAACGGTATACAAATGTGTCCAAAATCACAAAGAAAAGTTAAATGCAATTATAGATTATTCGAGAGATTATTTGTTTGAATATTTCGGATTCAAAACACTAGAAAGATCTTACTTGCTCAGAGTTAAAGATAAAATTGTCGAACGTCCACAACATATGATTATGCGCGTATCTTTAGGGATTCATGGTTTTGATGTAAAAGACGCTATAGAGACATATGACTTTATGTCCAAAAAAGCTTTTGTTCATGCAACACCTACATTGTTTAACGCGGGAACACCACATCCACAATGTTCTTCATGTTTTCTTTTAGCCACACATGATTCTATCGATGGTATCTTTGATACTCTAAAAGAATGTGCAAATATTTCCAAAAGAGCAGGTGGAATTGGATTACATATTTCTAACATCAGAGGAAAAAACAGTTTAATTAGAGGAACAAACGGAAAATCTTCTGGTATTATTCCTATGTTGCGTGTTTTTAACAACATGGTAAGATATGTTGATCAAGCAGGAAAAAGGAACGGAAGTATTGCTATTTACTTGGAACCTCATCATAAAGATATTGAACCGTTTTTAGAACTTCGTAAAAATCATGGCGCAGAAGAAGAAAGAGCAAGAGATCTCTTTTATGCATTGTGGATTTCTGATTTATTTATGGAGAGAGTAAACAAAAACGAAATGTGGAGTTTAATGTGTCCCGATAAGTGTCCTGGATTAAATGATGTATATGGAGATGACTATAAGGCTCTTTACACAGAATATGAATCTAAAGGGATGTATGATAAACAAGTAAAAGCGCAAGATCTGTGGTTTAAAATATTGAGTTCTCAGATCGAAACAGGAACACCTTATATGCTTTATAAGGATCATGTAAATCGTAAAAATAATCAGAAGAATTTAGGAGTGATTAAATCAAGTAACCTTTGTACAGAAATTGTGGAATATACTGACAATGAAGAAACTGCAGTTTGCAATTTAGCATCTGTATGTTTACCATCATTTTTAGAAACAAATACTGAAAATGATAACAATGAATTAGTATTCAATTTCAAAAAATTGGAGACTGTAACGAAAATTATCGTTAAAAACTTAAATAAGATTATTGATATTAACCTATATCCTGTAGAAAAAGCAAGAAACTCTAATATGAAACACCGTCCTCTTGGTATTGGTGTACAAGGATTAGCAGATATGTTTGTCCTTCTTAAACTTCCATTTGATTGTGAAAAAGCACGCAAATTAAATCGTGATATTTTTGAGACGATGTATTTTGCTTCTTTAGAAGCATCGATGGAACTCGCCAAAAAACATGGAAAAACATATGACTCTTTTGCCGGATCTCCAGCTTCACAAGGTATTTTGCAGTTTGATATGTGGGGAAATACAGTAGATGATACAAGATATCCTTGGTCAAAATTAAAAGAGAATATCATTCAATATGGACTACTAAATTCCCTTTTACTAGCTCCTATGCCAACCGCGTCAACTTCACAAATCATGGGATTTAATGAAGCATTTGAACCTTTTACATCTAATATTTATACGAGAAAGACTAGCGCTGGAGAGTTTATTTTGGTCAATAAATATCTAATTAATGATCTTCAGAATTTGGGTATTTGGAGTGCAGAACTTAAAAATAAAATCATTGTAAACAATGGAAGTATTCAACATCTTTCTGAAATTCCTTCTGATCTAAAAGAATTATATAGAACAGTTTGGGAAATTAAACAAAAGAGTATAATTGAAATGGCAGCTGATAGAGGAATGTTTATTGATCAATCTCAAAGTATGAATCTTTTCATGGATAATCCAGACTTTAAAAAATTAACCAGCATGCACTTTTATGCATGGTCTAAAGGATTAAAAACAGGTATGTATTACTTGAGGACAAAAGCTAAAGCAAAAGCTCAACAGTTTACTATGGATCAATCCATTTCCAAATTTACAAATATTGGAAATGTTCCTATGAAAGTAGAACAAGTCATTACACCAACTGAATCAAGTGGTCCTTCATGTAGCTTGAAAAAAAATAATGATGACGAACCTTGTCTTGTATGTAGTTCTTAATGTTTGAGTAAAATAGATAGCATAGATTATAATAAATAAAATATGATAATATTTTTAAAGATATATTTTTGATTTTATGGATTTCATTATATTATCCTTTTTTTCATTGATTTTATATAAAAAAGAATCATTATTTTATCATAATAATGTAAAATAAAAAATTGAACTTTGTGTAAACTTTGTGTAAAATAATTTTTTGTTCAATTTAGAAAAAAAACACTATATAAGACACTTTTTATATAAAAAACTATATAAGATAAAAAAACAATTATAGATTAAACATATTGATCAATCTAAAAATTTAGTTCACATACTATTTATTTGTATCGATGTCACTTTTTGACAAACTTCCCAATGATGTTTTAGATATAATCGCACAAAAAATAATTGAACCAACTATTTATGATGACATTGCAGATGGTTCATATATAAGTTTATTTTCACAAAAATCTGATGTGGTAAGAGATATTATTTCTATATCTTTTACGAGTAAAGAAATGATGTCATCTTTGGGTATCTCTATGGCAGAAAAATATTTTCCTTTGGATGATATAGAAACGGTTTACGTAGAACTATTTGGAAAAAATGCTTTATATGATAAAAAATGTACAAACGATTCGATAAATGTAAATCCCAAATTGAAAGTGTGTGATCTAAAAATGATATGTAGAAGATTGAAAATCAAAGTTTCTGGAAATAAACAAGAACTTATTAATCGTATAAAAGAATCTCATTCAGATTGGTTGAATAAAACAAAAGGAGGAAGAGATTGTTTTTCACATATACCTATGAAAAGTAAAGAACAATCTAAAAAAGAATATGATGCTTTTATAAAAAATTCTATAGCTGATATACAAAACAAGTATGCACTTGATGACTCTGATATAGAATCTTCAAAAAATACTCGAATAAGCCGACGTAAAGCAATTCAATTATTTTTATCAAAATATGGTACTTTTCAAGCTTTTATAAATGAAAAGAAAAAAAGAGAAAAACAACGTTTAGAACAGCGTAAAACAAGACGCAATGAATTAAGCAATGCATTATCTGCACGTCGTTGGAATCTTTATATTCGTTCTGATTCTTATTTATGCTCAGAATATATTGAAGGAAGATCAAAACTCACACTTGAACAAGTAGTAGATGCTACAGAAGAAATTCATTTCTTTTACCAATATACCAATTATCCATTTATCTTGAGTAATCTGAGGTATCAAGATAGAAAATATGACTATGAATTTGGCGATTCTCATTATTGGCGTAAACGTGATATGGTAAAAGATGGTATTATTGAAGATATAGATGATGATACACCTGATTGTTCTGACGATGAGTCTGAAAACGAAGAAGAACAAAGAAGAAAAATTGCAAAAGATAAAGCTCTAAAAAATTGGATTCACGAAAAACAAAAAAATTGTAGTGATGATACATGGAAAGAACTTTTACCCCGTACATTCCTTCTAAAACTTAATAATAATTCACAAAAATAACCTATATCAAAATGATTGTCTGCAATTAGGACAAGTCCTAGATATCATAGACCATCTTCTGAGACAAGTCTTGTGAAAAAAGTGACCACATTTCGTTTTTATAATATTATTTCCGCTTTCACAGCAGATAGAACATACATTATCTGTAAATATTTTTTCTTCTACACATGAAATATCTTTTGGAGGTAATGGGATTGGAATACGAGAATAAATATTTATCAATCCAAGTTCTTTTGAATATCCAATAGCAGAACAAACTTTACATCCTAAAATAGAGCTAAAATCTTCTAAACCAATGTCTCTATAATAGACATCAATTTGATGCTCTTTGTCATACCCATCTATATAAAAATTTAAAAAATGTACATTTTCTTCATTTTCAGATGAACAAATAGATGGTGCTCCCATTTCTGTATCGCAAATGTATAAAGGAGCGAAAACAAAAACACCAGGGGCAATTTCTACATTTTTGTTGTAATTTGTTGGAAATCTCTGTCTAAGAGGAAATTCTTCATCTGTATTGCGAAAATTATTATCCTTGTAAAGCTTATAAATAGGAGAAAATACTATAGTCATTGCATTTCCCATATTTTTTATAAACAATTGAATAGTTCAATGATACAAAAATCATATAAAAACAACATCAATTTTTCTTATTTATTTTTTTTTCAAAATCATTAAACTTTTGTATTTTTTCTTTTCCTTTCGTTGGTTCAAAAACCAAAAGAATATAAGTATTTATCTTTCAAATTAATTTATTTATATCAATTCTATCAATAAAATGATGAAAAATACAATATCTGTGATCGCTTTATGTGGTAAGAAAAGATCTGGAAAAAATACTGCATCTGAAGCGTTAATTTCTGAATATCGACATAAACGTAATTGTGTAGAAGTTTCATTCGCAGAACCTATAAAAAAATGTGTTGCAGAATTATTTGGTTTTAGTAAAGATCAAGTGGATGGTGATAAAAAAGAAATTCCAGATCCTCATTGGGAAAATCTTACACCTAGATATATTCTCCAATTTTTTGGTACAGAAATGATGCAATACAAACTTCAAGAAATTTTACCACAAACAGGACGTAATTTTTGGTGTAAACGATTGATCAAAAAAATACAGAGTTTACCACAAAATAGTTTGGCAATTATTACAGATTTACGTTTCAAACACGAATATGAAGCATTGAAAACTACATTTGGGAATAAAATCGTTTTTCTAAAAATAGAACGTTTAATCGATCAAGAACAGACATCAGACAATCATTCTTCAGAAAAAGAAGTTGATAGTATTGAAACCGATATAATCATCTATAATAATGATAAAAAAGAAGATTTTCAAAAAAAATGTATTGAACATCTAGAAAAGTTTGTAAATAAATAAAAAATTGAAATCATATAAGTGTCATTTTTATACACTATATCATAAACGTATCTAAAATAGAAAAAGAAAAATAGAAAAAGTATTCACACAAATGGATACTCCTATTTTTAGTCTTGTAGGAAATATTGGCGCAGGTAAAACAACTCTTTTAGGTAAAATTAAAGATGATTTGAAAAATATTCTTAAAAAAGACTACGTTGTCATACCTGAACCTGTAAATAAATGGACGGAAAAATTTACAGATGATTCTGGAATAGAAAGTATGAGTATTTTAGAATTATATTACAAAAATCCCACAAAATATGCATTTTGTTTCCAAATGTATGCTCTTCAAACACGCTTTGAACAATTACGTGAAATGATGGAAATCCACAAAGGTAAAATATTAATTTATGAACGTTGTCCTATTTCAGATTATAATATTTTTGCAAAATTACTTTATCAGTCTGGATTAATGAACTCACATGAGTTTTATATTTACAAAAGATGGTTCGATATGACTTATGATATTATTAAACCAAATATTTGCGGAGTTATTTACCTTAATGTTCCTATTTCTTTATGTGCAAATCGTATTATTAAAAGAAATCGTGATGGAGAAGGAAACATTAGTATCGAATACCTAAAATCATTGGAGAAAGTACATCATGAATGGCTGTATGATGATTCTTATTGTAAAAATGAATCAAATCCACCAATGTATGAAATAGAATTTGATGATAAACATTATGAACATGTTAATGTGTCAAAGTTATCAAATTTTATCAACACAATTTGCGATTAAAATAAATTTTCTATATGAAATTCTTAGTGACTTTTTCGTTTCGTCTTTTATAATTATTTTTTCTTTGTTTTTTCTTTGTTTTT
>SL_7KL_010_BRINEDRAFT_10001382_pt1 | contig 11637 bp, 8 predicted proteins | sample SodLak_010_BRINE_FD_10663 | JGI IMG/M metagenome (IMG submission 10663)
TGCACTTGTACAGGTTAACCCATAGGAATCGGCATGGCAGATCAAATTTTTGATACATTGTGTGGCGAATCGGGAATCATTACTCGAATCAATGAAGCACAAAGAGCATATCAGACAATCCTCACGGGCGGTAAAAATGATATTTTCCTGATTCAACAGGAGATCAATCGAATCAAAGAATTGTCTGATCCTGACGTGTTGAAAAGACGACTTCAGCAGGATATACAGAATCTTCTGTCACGTGAGGCGTTACGAAACCCTGCGGGTACAGTTGCAAAACTCCTTGAGATTCGTGCAGCATATCAGGAACTTGGCCCAGCGATTGATCGAATCATCGAAAACGTTCAACAGTTTATTCGTGATCCTCTTGGTTCGCCTCTCAATCTTTGTAATGATATACCAAACATTGTTCGTATTGGCGATGCGGTACGTGAACTTGCAAAACCTGCAGATACTCCAGACGAGTCACCTACTGCGGTCGACCCAGAACCATTCGATGTCAAGGAAGCGCTCTCGAAATTTGATACCGTCCCAAGATTTGAAAAGGAAAAGTTCTTTATTCTGAATCTGCCAGACGAATACACACCTCCGAAAAGAAATGTAAGGATTGGCCCAGGCGCTGCGAATCGTGCAGCCCTAGGTGAATAAATAGATATATGGCAGAACAATTATCAATCAGGGCACGACAGGTTGATTATACCGACGTGGATTTTTCTTTTAGAGTAAATCCTGCAACAAATGGTTTACTTCTGAAACGTGGGGAAGAGGCAGTCAAACAGTCTGTCCTCAATATCTTACTCACAGCAAGAGGCGAAAAACCATTTCAACCTACGTTCGGTACAAGACTCCGTGATTTGTTATTTGAACCTTTTGACGTTGCACTTGCTGCAGTCATTGAGGAAGATATTCGTGTTACGCTTGAGAATTTTGAACCACGAATCAGAGTAAGAGATGTGACAATTAATGATCAACCAGATCGCAACGCACTTCAAGTCACGGTATTCGGTGAAATCGTATCGCCTGAACCTGCCGAGATACAAATTCAATTTATTGTCGAGAGACTAAGATGAGTACAGAAATTGACTTCACTGAAATTCGGAATTCCCTGAAAGAATTTCTTCGGTCACAAGACGAATTGCAAGACTATGATTTTGACGGATCTGCAATATCCTCGATCATTGATCTTCTTGCGTATACGACACATATTAATGCCGTGAATGCAAATGTCGGGTTAAACGAAACGTTCCTTGACACCGCTCAGTTCCGTGGATCGGTTGTCGGTCATGCAAGACAACTCGGGTATATTCCACGTTCGGCAACAGCAGCGTCTGCTGCTATTTCTGTGCAGGTAAACAATGCAACAGAAGATGATTTTACTTTGGATCGAGGGCATCCATTCAGAGCAACAATTAATGGCGAAACTCTCACATTTTTTACTCTTGAAAATTTTGTTCCTGATGACAATGATTTTTTTGAAAATGTCCGTGTTTTTCAAGGAACATTTAAATCATCGGAGTTTATATTTGATATTAGGTCTGGAGAAAGGTTTGTTATACCGGACGAAGATGTTGATACTTCAACTCTTCAGGTTCGTGTCTTTGATGACAGCGATAAAATTAATTCCCGTGTTTTTACTCAAGCTAAAGAACTGACAGCAATAAAACCTGATTCAGATGTGTATTTCATTGCTGAAAATCCTGATGGTCGGTATGAGATATTTTTTGGTGATGGTATTCTCGGTAATCCACTTCAAGATGGTAATTTAATTCGAATCGAGTATCTGACAACTAGGAAGTCAGATGCAAATGGAGCCAGAACCTTTTCGACAACCACACCAATAGGCGGTACAACGAATATTAGTATTTCGACTTTGTCACCGGCACAAGGTGGAGAAGAAAAAGAATCTACAGAAAGTGTACGGCGCAATGCTCCTCTTACATTTGCTTCTCAAAATCGTGTAGTCGTCCCACAAGATTTTGAAGCAGTCATTCGTGAAAACTTTGGCGATCTTGAAAGCATCAGTGTCTGGGGCGGTGAAGATAATGACCCACCTGTATATGGTAAGGCGTTTATATCAATTAAACCAAAATCGTCTGATATCTTGTCTGACGATCAAAAAGAGTTTATTCGGAATGAAATTCTTAAACCTAAAAGTGTTTTGACCGTTGAACCAGAAATTCTTGACCCTGAATTTCTGTTTATTGCACTTGAAGTATTCTTTAAGTTTAATCCGGCACTGACCGATTTAACGACGACTCAACTTGAGCAAAAAGTTGTTCAAAAAATTCGAGACTTTAATACNGAAACTCTGAGGCGCTTTGGTCGTGTGTTTCGATATTCAAATGTTTTGAATGTAATCGACACAGCAGATAATTCTATCATAAATTCATTTGCTCGTGTATACCTTGCTCGAAGATTCATACCAAGAATCGGCATACCTACTACATACACGTTGGATTATTCAGTTGATTTGTTTGAAAGTTTTGGTGCTCGCCCAGTAATTTTTAGATCATCGCGATTCACCGTAAATGGTCTTGCAAACTGTCGATTTACAGACGTGCCTCGTCAGGACGGCACCAGACGAATTCAGATTGTTCGTGGTGAAACACAAAGCCCGACTGTTGTTGTACGAGATGCCGGTTTTATTGAAGGTACCAGAGTTGTGCTCACGAGATTTAATCCAGAAGCAATTGAAGGTTCTGTCATCGGCATTGAAGTAATACCAAACTCATACAATATCTTTGGTAAAAGGAATACACTTCTGACAATTGATTGTGATTGTGAAAGATTCTCTATTGAGGGTAGTGTCGATACTTTTGCAACGGGTCAGGAGTTTTCGGGTATCGGGTATGAGGTAACATCAAAGAATGCCTAACGATATCACACGATCATTGCTTACTCCAAATGTGGAGTCGGTCATTGCTCGATTTCTTCCCGATCATATTATTTCGGATCATCCTCGGTTGGTCGACTTTATTCGTGCATATTTAAGATATCTTGAGGAAGATCATGGGGCTGGTTATTTTGCGAACACGTTACCACAACAACGTGACATTCGAACGCAAGACAAAGAATTTCTCAGAAGAATAGAACTTGAAATTGGATTATTTGTTCCTCGTGATTATGCAGCTGATCCGCAGTTATTCTATGACAAGATTTCTGATCTGTGGAGATCAAAGGGGTCGGCAGAAAGCATTGAGACATTCTTTCGTTTGTTTCTTAACGACCCAGTTCAGGTTCGATTACCATGGGATCTTGTTTTAAAGCCCTCAGATGGCGTATGGATCGAAGATGACATTATTCGAGTCACATCAATATCCGGTAACCCTGAAGAATTTGCCGGTACTCGAATTGTTCAGTCAGGCACATTTGCATCCGCAGTTGTATCTCGTGTTGATCGAAAAGTTTATTCTGACAGCATTATTTTTGAGTTAGTTTTACTCAAGGGTTCGGTTGTTGGTGAATTTTTTGAACGTTCAATTATTATTTCCGAAAGTGATGAGGGAATTCGAGGTGAGGTATACCGTTCCTTTTCTGGTTTGAACATTGCAGATGGCGGTACAGGATACGCAATTGGTGATCAAATTTTCATCAAAGGTGGTGATGGTATTTCATTCAGAGCATCCGTATCAAGAGTTGATGAAGATACTGGAGAAATACTTGATACGGTCATTTCTGACTTTGGTTCGGGTAATACTCCGAATCACATTCTAAATGCACCATCCGATGACCTATATTTTTTGGCCGATTTTCTTCTCTTTGAACGTGAGGAACCAAATAATCAGGTAGGGCCAAGCGAAGTAGAAATCATCATAGAATCATTTAATGGAATTGGTGGTGATCTTACTCTTAATTTTAGTCCTATTTTAAGGTCGGAAGGTTCGTATGTTGGTTCACGCGGTCAGTTGTCTGATGCAATTGTACTGCAAGATTCTTTCTTTTATCAGAGATACTCATACGAGGTTCTGACCAATACACCAATATCTATCTGGGGCGGATCGGTAAAAAGAACGATATCTCCGGCAGGAACAATTCCGTTTGCGAATTTAAGAGTATCTGAACAGTTTAGATTTGTTACGCAGGCTCAGTTGTTTTCATCGATTACCATTCCGGGTATATATGATATCAAAGAAGAAACTTCCGTTTCCTTCACTTTACTTGGATTTGTGCAGGATTATGTAGAACCTTCAGAATTTTACTTTGCCGATAACTATGTCGGTGAATCCGCATTTTTGGAGCAGGCTACACAGGGCAATGACCAAACAACTGAAACGTTTACAACAGAAGAGATATAACATATGACTGGTCTGGTTAATAATTTTAGAATTAGAAATGCACAAGATTTTGTTGATTTTGTGCAGTCCGCTGATTCATCAATGTACGTGTTTCTTGGGCGAACTTCAGAATGGCCTGATGAAGAAATTCCGCCAGATGTGATCAACACCGATAGTGAAATATATCAAATTTGGCGTGATATGAACGGCATTGCTCGTGTTACTGCCCCAGATATTACAATCGGGCTGCGCGAAATAATCTGGGAATCTGGCAAAATATATGATCAGTATGCTGATGATGTTGATTTAATCGGAAAGGATTTTTACGTTTTGACCGATCAATTTAATGTATATAAGTGTATTTCAAATAACAACAATAATCCTTCTACTCAAAGACCGACGCATGTAACTTTTGACATTCCTCTTCAGACTGACGGATATAAATGGAAGTATATGTTTTCTGTTACATCATCCTTGCTTCGTAAGTTTATTGTTCCGAACTTTTTTCCTTTAAATCCATCAGAATCAGTTGAAGCAAACGCTATTGAAGGGACAGTCGATACGCTTAGAATTGACAATGCCGGAAATAATTATCCAGTCGATCGAACGGTTAATGCCGGCAATGCAATTCCTGTTTTTATCGAAGGTGATGGGGTACAAAATCAGTCGGCGCTTGTTTCGATTTCGACTTCTCCGTCGGGTGAAATCATTTCGCCTGACCTGTCTGATTCTATTATTGATCCCGGTGAAAACTATCCGAACGCCCCAGAGCAAAATATACCAGTTGCATTACGCCAGTTTACAACGCAGGGTATTAATCAGACGGCGTATGGGATTGCGTCAACCAATCCAAATGGCGAAATTGTATCTGTTCAGGTCATCATTAATGGCACGGGATATAACCCATCTCTTGATACACATGTCGTTCAGTCATCATGCCGAGCATTTGCAGAAACTGATGCAAACGGTCAGATTATAAATGCTGATGTTCCAACAGGACGAGCAGGGTCTGGGTTTACTCGTGCGGTTTCTGTTGTAATTGTTCCTCCAGGCACAGGAACCGGAGCAGAATTAAAACCAATCATCGCTCCTCTTGGAGGGCATGGGTCTGATCCTTCAAAAGAACTATTAGGTAATTTTGTTTTACTTAATTTGCGAATTTCTGGAGAAGATAATTTCCTTGGTGAATCTAATTTCCGACGAGTGGGTCTGATTGAAAATCCAACCGAATTTGGTGTACTTGATTCAGCAGGGGAATCTGTTTTGTTTACCGATCTTGTGGGTGACACTAAATATAGACTTAAACTCACGTCGGGTGATAATTCTGCATTTGAAGGCATTAACGAAATTATTGGTGAAAGCTCTGGAACTCGTGGCGTCGAAGTTACGACATTTGGTACGGATGAACTTCGTGTCACGATAGATAATCAATATCGCGGTGATGGTGAGTTTATCGAAGGTGAAAACATAGTATCAATCGGCACTGAACCAATTACTGATGCAATTGATACGATCACTGAGCCTGACGTTGAAACAAATTCTGGTGATATTTTGTTTATAAATAATAGAGAATTAGTTGAAACAGATAATCCTCAGCAAATTGAAACGATTACACTCGTACTTGAATACTAAAACAGGGTAAGCATTCCATGGCAATTGACTTCAATTCCGAACCGTTTTTTGATGACTTTGATGAAGATAAGAAATTTCTTCGGATTTTATTTCGTCCGGGATTTGCTGTTCAGACTCGTGAGTTAAATCAACTTCAGACGATTCTACAAAAACAAATTTCTCGATTTGGCGATCACGTATTTAAGAATGGTTCGATGGTGATTCCGGGATCAGTCGACATTTCCGGAGATGCTAACTTTATTCGAGTTGACGATGATTTAGCAAACCCTGACGATTCGGTTTATATTGGTTCTACACTTGAAAACAGTGGCGGAATCACCGCAAAAATTTCTGCCGTTTCTCGTCCTACACAAGATGATCCGCTGACGCTACACTTCATATACACGACGGGTGGAGAGTTTAACCAAAATGAATCTGTTACTCTGACTCTACCCGACGGCGTTACGACAGAAACATTTCAAACTGAAAATGATCCTGCTTACACTGGTGAATCGACGCTAATTACTGTAAATCGCGGTGTGTTTTTTATCAATGAACTCTTTCTCTTAGTCGAGACACAGACTCTGGTAATTGACAAATACAGAGGTCTTTCAGAAATTATCGAACCTATTTCTATCGGACTGTTTGTAGATCAAAACATTATCACGTCTGATGACGATGCGTCTTTGTTTGATAACGCACAAGGAACATTTAACGAATCTGCTCCCGGTGCTCATCGCTGGCAAATTAATCCTATACTGATACTTGAAAACGACGTTGAAGATCCAGAGTCGTACACTGAAATAGCACGTATACAGAATGGTGAGATTGCTCGACAGGTTCGAGAGTCTGAGTTTGACGTCTTAGGTGATTCTCTTGCCAAACGATCATTTGAAACGAACGGTAGTTTTGTCGTCAAAAACTTTAACCTTGGCATCGATGATCACCCTACTGATTCTGACAAGTTAAGAGTAAATCTTCAGGCTGGTAAGGCATTTGTCCGAGGATTTCGTGTCGAGACACTGAACACACGCCGGCTTGATATTGACAAGGCCAGGGATACTGATTCGACAGAAAATACGCTCGTACCTTTACAGCTCGGGGATTTTCTCCACATTAAATCGGTATTTTCGCATCCAGATTTATTTGGTCAGGTTAAGTTGTATTCTGACTCTACCTTGTCTTATACTTCCGATATACCTAACGAACCATCAACCTTTGTTGGAACGGCGAATGTTCGAGCTGTAGTGTTTGATCCTGTACAATCTGCACTTGAGTCAGAACCCGTTGTTCGACTTCACTTATTCAATTTTGATTTTGAAAGTGGATTTTCAATTGATGATGTTAAAACGGTTTATTCGGATAACATTTCACCGGTATTTGCTGCTGAAATAAGTTCGGCGTCGATTGAAAATGGTGATACGATACTTCAAAATACGACAGACGAAGTTGCTCTGTACGAACTACCATTTTCAAATATTGACACGATCACTGGATCATCTTTTAATTTCTATAAAGAATTTTCTACCGTGGTCTCTGCTGGATCACAGGTCACAATTACAACACCAATTGCTTCAGAACAATTTCGTGATGAGGTGACAGACTACATTGTATCAGTCACGGGCGTAAACTCTGGATCAACCGCATCAGAAACTCTTGGTGTGATCGGTAATCCTGATTCTGTTACTTTGTCAGTTGATAATAAAACCGCAACACTTGATCTTACTTCGCTTGGTGTTAACGATACTGATGCTGTTACAATTCATGCAATTATATTTAAGTCGCCCGGATCAATCAAGACAAAAAGTCCTGTAATTAATTCTACTTTGGTCGTACCGACACCGACACCGACGATTTCGCTTGGAGTTGCCGACGTCTTTGATTTGGTTTCGATCACTGACGCAAATGGAGTTGATTACACCAGACGGTATGAACTTGATACAGGACAAAGAGATACTCACTATGATATTGCGAGATTAATTTTACGCCCGGGATTTACCGAACCGACCGAAGAAGTAACAATCACATTCAGCTTCTTTTCACACGGAGGCGGTGACTTTTTTGTTGCTGATTCCTACTCCAGTATTGCATACGAAAACATTCCGACATATACGGCGGACTCAGGTAAAGAATTCCCTCTTGCCAATTCAATTGATTTTCGTCCAATCATTAACACGTCGGGCGAATTCTTTAATACTCCGGTATCGTTTGTGCCAGATTCAGAAGCAATTCTTGACTTTGACTTTTTCCTTGCACAGAGAATCAAAATTGGATTAACCACTAACGGCAACTTTGTTGTATCGAAGAGTCAGCCTGCTCTTGATCCAGCTGAACCAAAGAATATTGATAACGGTATTTCTCTGTATGATATTACGTTAAATCCGTTTACGTTCGATTCCAAGGATCTTGATGCAAGATCAATTAATAATCCTCGGTATCGTATGAGAGACATTGGTCTTTTAGAAGATCGGATTCAGGATCTCGAGTTTTATACATCGCTCAATTTGCTCGAAAGAGATGCAATTTCAAAAGAGTTTATCGACAAGTTTAAGACAGGCATTCTTGTTGATCCGTTTTTTGGTCACGATATTGGTGATGCCTCAAAAGATACGTATACAATTGCAATTGATCCTGAACTTGGTGAACTAAGACCAGAATGTTCAATTAAATCAATTTCATTAGTAGACGATGAGACTGGATCAAACTTTCAAATCACTGGTGGTGTAGTTACTCTTCCATATCAGGAGGTTTCACTTGTAGAACAGAATATTGCTACTGTCCTTGAACGAATTCAACCATTTTTGAAATACACGTGGGAAGGCTCGATGGAACTTAATCCTTCGAGTGATTCGTGGGTATCGACTCGACGAGTACCAGATACTACTCTTGATGGAGGCACTCGGTTTACTCAGGCATTCCTTGATAATCAGAATTCACTTGGTACTGTATGGGGTGGTTGGAGAACTGTATGGCGCCCAATTCGTGACGGGCATGGTGGTTTTGATACAACGTTCAGAACGGGTATTCGAACAGTCCGAACAGAAAGAACAGAGATTGAAAGACTCGGCGATAGGGTTGTTGATCGTTCGGTAATTCCGTTTATTCGATCAAGAAATGTCGAGTTTTCGGCAATTGGTCTAAAACCTCTTACAGAAGTGACACCATACTTTGATGATGTTGATGTATCGGCATTCGTGACACCAACCGGAGGATCGCAAGGTGATCAGCTGGTAACAAATGCCATTGGCAGTGTTTCTGGTACTTTTGAAATTCCCAATGAAGATGACATTCGATTCCGTACTGGACTTCGTGACTTTGAGCTACGTGATCAAGAAGAATTGCCACGGACAGACGCTGTTGCAACATACTCTGCTCAGGGTATTCTTGAAGATATATCTACTTTCTTCCTTTCGACCACCGTGGTCGATATTGATCGAAGAAGCGTAAGTCGTGTCGTAAGTCGTACCTATTATGATCCAGTTGCACAATCATTTGCAATGCCTCTTCGAGAAGGCGGATTTATTACTTCAGTAGATATATTCCTTGGGCCTGATGCGGCAAATAATACTTTCGCTGTCACGGTTCAAATTCGGAATATGGTAAATGGTCTTCCGGGTGATGAGATTGTATCAACCGTCACACTCCCTGCGGATGAATTATCTGGTTCTGAAGATGGGACTGTGTCAACAAGATTCACGTTTGATCGTCCGGTATATCTTGAAGAAAATGAAGAATATTGTTTTGTTGTTTTGACAGATTCTGAAACCTTGACAATTTGGAAAGCGGTAATGGGTCAGGCAGATGTTATTACTGGACAACAAATGACACGTCAACCGTATCTTGGTTCGCTGTTTAAATCACAGAATAACCGAACATGGACACCTGCTCAGCTTGAGACACTTAAGTTCCAAATTAATCGTGCTGAATTTAACACTGCCGTGCAGGGTCAGGTGACTTTTACTAATGAAGTATCGGCAAACGATGCCGGCACAGAGGCAGATCCGCATATTGATTTGTTACCTCTTGATCCATTCACGTTTACTAACGGATCAACATTCATTCGAGTTGAGCATCCTAATCATTCGATGGAGGTAGGGGATACTGTTCGGTTCAGCGCCGAAAACTCGTCTGCACTTGCGGGTGTTCCGGAAGGTGAACTGTTTGATGTTGATTTGACTGTTTCTGAAGGACCAGCATCTGAAAACATTGGTATGGACTTTTATTTTGTCACTGTAGATACTGCCGCAACCGAAAATAATCAACTCGGGGGTGGTGCAGTATTTGGCACTCAACATGTAGGATTTTCGGTATTCTATCCGATTGTAGAAACTCTTGACCTTGATGGAACAACGGTGAATTGGCAATTTAGAGGTACCAGTAAATTTGGTAAGGTTGCTGATGCTGGATTTAGAAGTATGAATATCGAAAATGATAACATACTTACTTTCCCTCGTACCGTAACTGAATCTGGTGATGGGTCGGTAAGTGTACGTGCAACTTTGTCAAGCACACTCGATAACATATCACCTTATATTGACGTGAAAAGATTTGCATTAATTGCAACAGAAAATCGCGTTAATAATATAGAAGATGAAAATAACAGTCCAGAATCAGATAATGCACTTGCTCGGTACCTGACTAAACCAGTCGAATTAATTAATCCGGCAAATGAAATAACTGTCTTTTTTGATGCAAATAGACCACCGGGTACCACAATAGATGTGTACTATAAGGTCAAGCCAGTAGGTTCTGGAACAAGATTTTCAGATCAAAACTGGGTTAAATTTGAAGGAGGATCAATCCCACCATCAAATGAAAATCTTAATACATTCTCGGAATATTCATTCAATCATGAGTTTGCCGAGGACTTTAACATCCACGCAATTAAAATCGTTTTACGTTCGAGTAATGAAGCTCGAGTTCCAAGACTTCGCGATTTGAGAGTAATTGCAATTAAAGGATAATCTAGGTTATGGCAACAACGCAAAGATATGCTCAAATTAAAGAATTTTCTGAATATAAGAAAGATACTAAAACTGGAGCAGTGGTTTTTGACAATAAGACTCAGTACAATCAGTTTGTTGCCAAAAAAGAAAAAGAAAGGTCGATGCTTGCACGACTAGATCGTCTTGAAAACACACTTGATGTAATACTTACACAACTAGAGAAAATCAATGCAAGAAGTGATTAAAGTTACTGGAACACCTACAATTACGTTGGTGTGTGGTATATCAAATCAAATTAAGCAGCAAAAAACAATACGTAATCTTGTTGTCGATGCGGGTCTTAATTTTTTTGTTCGCAAAATTTTTGATGATTTCAACGGTTCGATAGGCCCAGAAATTATTACTTTTGCGGCAGGTGAAGGTACTGCAACACCTCAACCAGAAGATACGCAACTTGAATCAGAAATTTCTCGCACGTCAATTTCATTAAAAATTATTAATGGAAACGAAATTGAATTATTCGGTGGATTTATTGACACGCAGGCAGTAGGTACACTTACTGAGTTTGGTGTACTGAGTGATGATGACACGCTCATTGCACGAGTCGTAGTAACAGAACCATTTGAAAAAACGCAGACGGATTTTTTGAATATTAGCTGGAATTTCCAAATAGGATAAGATATAAATAACATTATGGCTACCTATGCAAACTTATATATCGACCAAGGATCTGATTTTCAGACGTCTGTTGTTCTTGAGGATTCGGCTGGCGATCCCCTTGATTTGACTGAACTTTCATTTCAAGG
>SL_7KL_010_BRINEDRAFT_10001383_pt1 | contig 11633 bp, 11 predicted proteins | sample SodLak_010_BRINE_FD_10663 | JGI IMG/M metagenome (IMG submission 10663)
TTGAAGATAATGTTGATGTTAAAAATATCAATGATTCACTTAGTATATCAATGGGAATCGGGACGATTATTCCTGATAAAGAAGATAGCGGCAATAAGTTTTTAAATTTCGTAGATACGCAACTTTATGAAAGTAAAAGCGAAGGAAAAGATAAAGTGACTTTCAAGAATTACAAAGAGTAATCCTTAAGGAAGGGATAAAGGCTATGTAATCTTGGAGGCAGCATAATGGAATTAATTTCTGACATCAGCATCAATGTTATTTTGCTATTTGGTTTGGTATATATTATGACCTTACCCAAAGGACGTTTTGATTTTTATAGTCCTTTTGTCAATGTTTTAATAGGCACTTTAATAGGAGTCATTACCATCATCACGATGATGAATGCTTTTGAGTTAACTCAAGGCGCCTTTTTTGATGCTAGAAGTGTGATTATAGCCGTAACAACCCTGTTTTTTCCTACGTTAACTGCATTCATCGCGTCTTTTATCGCAATTCTCTTTAGAGTATATGTAGGAGGGGTTGGGGTGTATGCTGGAACTTTATCTATTATTTTTTCTTTTTTGGGTGCGTATTTGTGGAAACAATATGTACTTGACCGATTAAAAATTAACCGTTTTTTACATTTTTACTTGTTTGGACTTGTGATTCATGTTTTCGTGGTACTCTCACAATTAACGTTTCCTTACCCACAAAATATAGGTGTCATTATCAATATAGGCCCAATCATGTTATTGGTTTATCCGATTGCGACGATGCTTTTAAGTATTGCAATGGTAGCTCATCAAACAAATTTAGAAAACCAAAAATTATTGGCTAAGAGCGAAAAAAGATATAGGACACTTATTAATAGCTCTAAACTGGGTATCATTCAATACGACACATCTGGAGTGATAGAACTTTCTAATGATGCGTTTGCTGACATTTTAAAAACAAATACGAGCGAATTAAAAGGATTAAACATGTTGAGCCTTCTTAATAAAAAAGTCGTGGCATGTGTTAAAGATTCTATTGCTGGTGTAAAAAGTTCATATGAAGGCAATTATCAATCGGCTATAAGCGGATATGAACTTCCAGTAAGGGCGCAATTTTCTCCTGTTTATGATCATGAAAAAGTTATTGGGGGTATCTGTATATTAGAGGATTTGACCCATGAAAAGAACCAACAAAAAATTGTAAACCGTCTGAAAAAGACCGATCAGCTTACACAGCTTTACAACCGATTGTCTTTTGATGAGATTTTTTCATTAAGTCCAAGCGATATTAACTATCCTTTTTCCATTATTATTTTAGATATTAATACCTTTCAACTGTTTAATACAACGTTTGGGTATGAAAAAGGAAATGAAGCACTACGGTTAATTGCTTCGTGTATTTTAAGGGTGATTAAACCTTATGAAAACGTTAAGGCTTACAGAACTGGTGGGGATGAGTTTTCTTTAATATGTTATGGCTTAAATAAAACGGCTATTAAAACTTTAATAAAAGCGATTCAAAAAAATATTGATCAAACCCAAAACTATTCAATAGAATTAATCATAGGGTTTGGGTATGGTATTGCTAAGAATTCGAATAAAAGCATTACTGAAACATTTAATGAAGCGAATACGTATCTACAACAAAATAAAGTATATGCTGGATCTAGTACTTCTACTAAAACGGTTGATATTATCATGTCGGCTTTGTTTGAAAAAAGCAAGCGAGAAAAAAACCATTCAGAACGCGTGAGTCTGTTAAGTGGAAAAATTGCAGAAAAATTTTCAAAAGAATCTACATTCATCAATCGTGTCAAATTAGCCGCTAGGCTCCATGATATTGGAAAAATAAATATCTCTGAAACCATTTTAGATAAACCCGGTAAACTTACAAATAAAGAATATCAATCCATTAAGCACCATCCAACAAGTGGGTATAAGATTTTATCGTCCGTTCCTGAATATTTACATATTGCCAATATTGTTTATTGTCATCATGAAAGAATTGATGGGTTAGGCTATCCTAGAGGGTTAAAAAATATAGAAATTCCTTTAGAGGCCCGTATTATTGCGGTTGCGGATGCGTTTGATGCTATGAAAGAACCAAGAACGTATCGTCAAACATTTACAAAAAAAGATGCCATCGAAGAAATAAAAGCGCATGCTGGAACACAGTTTGATGAGCATGTTGTTGAGAGTTTTTTAGAGATCATGAACACACAAGATTCCTTATAACATTAGGAGTTGATTGAATGAAAAAATACTTTACACTCGCTCAAAAAATTCCATTTGCGTATTGTTTAGTGAGTGTTTTTTTCATGGCCATTTTCATGGGTATTGTTTTACCGTATGAAGCGTCTTTGTTAAATGAATATTTAAACGGACTAAGTGCACCTGATACAAGGTTTTTTTATACGAGCGATACCCTTTATCATATTGCCGCGGCATTAAATGAAACAGGTAGAAACGCATACATTATAAGCCGGTTGCGCTTTGATATTGCATGGCCACTTGTTTATAGTTTCTTTTTTTATACATCGATTAGCGTTTTATTTAAGCATTCAATGTATTTAAACAAAGTATTATTAATCGTCTTTTTTGCGTTTTTATTTGATCTTTTAGAAAATACGATTGTTTCACTTGTTTTTTATTATTATCCTAAAGAAATATTGTTTTTGCCACATATTGCGGGCTTTATGACGCTTTTTAAATGGCTAGCAATTAGCGTTTTATTTATCGTGATGGTGTTTGGTCTTTATAAAAAGCTTTTCCAATCAATCCACCGTTCATAACTTTATTTTTGAAATATTTTATGTCAATATTTCAAAAATATTGCTTTCACATGAAATTTATGACAATTTTACGATATAATAATTATATAAATATTTTTAGGAGGGATTTTATGGCTACAGACGTGCAAAAAAAGGATAAGTTATCGTTTCCTAACTTGATCCGCTTTAACAAAATCATGGGAACTGTGCATTTGGTTCAGGGGACGCTCATGATGTTGTTTGCGTTCTTTGTTTACCCTAATTTAGATGGGACTGGAACGCAAACTTTTACGATTCCAGTTGTCGGAAATTATTTAGAATTTGTGCAAGATGAAGGGCTTGTTTTAACAACAACGGACACATTATTTGAACTGCCTTTTATTCCATTAACAGCAAGTTTTTTACTGATTTCAGCACTGTTTCACTTTATCATTGCCATACCTTACAAAAAACGCTATGTTGAAGATTTAAAACGCGGTATTAATAAGATGCGTTGGTATGAGTACGCTTTGTCTTCTTCATTAATGATTATTTTAATTTCTTCTTTATTTGGCGTTCGTGATATTGCGGTCTTTGCATTGATTGCTTTAGCAAATGCAGCAATGAACTTATTTGGACTTGATATGGAACTGTTAAATGCTGGAAAAGATAAAAAAGAAGGCAAAACCAACTGGCTTCCATTTATTTTTGGTTCTGTGATTGGCTTAGCGCCATGGATTGCGATTGTGCTTTATATCGCGTTTAATCCAAACTTAGGAGAAGTACCTGGTTTTGTGTGGGCGATTTTAGGAACTTATTTTATTGCGTTTAATACCTTCCCAGTCAATATGTACTTACAGTATAAAGGAGTAGGGAAATTCAGTAACTATTTATACGGTGAGCGCGGCTATATTATTTTATCGCTAGTCGCTAAAACACTCCTTACTTGGTTGGTTTTATTCGGAGCGTTTCAGCCTTAAAAACCGAAAGACAACATAGGGTAAAAATATGTTGTCTTTTTTTTATGGTTAATTTAATGATTTCCTTGCGCTACACCCGTGTTTAAGATAAAATATCTAAGATGTTTGATATTCAAAACAAATGGTGATATGCATGAAAACAATATTTTTCTTACTTGCAGGATTTATAATGATGATGCTTATGGGAACGGTCTATTCATGGAGTGTTTTTCGTAGTGAAGTAGAATTACTATACCGAGTTTCGACATTGCAAAGTGGACTCCCTTATATGACTGCTTTATTTTTTTATGCGTTTTTCATGATGTTAAGTGGAAAAATTATCAATGAGTTTAATACAAGAAAACTTGCTTTTTTAGGCATTATATTCATTGTTTTAGGATGGTATATATCATCAATATTTGATAACTTTTATGTATTGATATTAAGTTATGGAGCCTTAATTGGCTCAGGTGTGGGGATTGTTTATGGGATTCCTATTTTTATTATCAATAAAAGCTATCAAAAAAGCGGCTTATATACAGGCATTATTTTATCTGGGTTTGGTGCGTCCCCTTTAATAACTGCGCCCCTAGTGCATAGGTTCATACAGACATTTAGCTTACAACATACTTTTTTAATCATGGCTTTGATTAGTGGGGGAGTAATGATTCCTTTAAGTTTCATTTTAAAAAGCGAAACATCCCTAGATCAAACAAAAACCTCTGAAACCATAAATTATGATCCAAAGGTATTTTACTTATTATATATTATTTTTTTAATAGGGACGACCATAGGGTTAATGGTAATAGGTTTGAGTCATCAAATTGGTGTTTCTTATTATGGCTTTTTAAGTGATCATGTTGCGTTGATGATTGCAATATTTGCGCTTTTAAACGGTGTGTCACGTCCAATATTTGGTTTTATTGTTGATAAATTCGGCTTAATGTTAGCGTTAAAAAGTAGTGTTATACTAATTGTATTGGCTACTTTTATAGGCTTTTTAAATCAAGGTCAATCTAGAATTCTATTTGGGGTGTCTTTAGGACTATACTGGTTTAATTTAGGCGCTTTTTTAGCAATGATGCCAGCAAGTATTAAATCNTATTTTGGGACAATATCGTATGCAAGGCTTTATGGGAAAATGTTTACCTCTTATGGACTTGGTGCCATCTTAGGGACGCTAGTAAGTGGAAGTTTATTAGATTTATTACATCACACGAATGTTTTATATGGGTTTATTTTACTGTTAGTAGGGATTTTAATGGTTTTGATTTATCGATTGAATAAAGCAACTGACGTCCTACAAAATAAATGAAATTTTGTTCATTTATAACAAATAAATGTAATTAGTTGCTATAGACATGCTATGATTAGCGTAATTGAGGTGATCGTATGATTTTTGATTTTAATCATTCAAAAAAGGTTTTTATTGTAGGAACAATTTTTGGGGTTTTNTTAAGTGTTGCGCTGGCTTATTTTGCAAATATGGTTGTAGGGGCAGTGTTGTTTTTTTTAATCTTTGAGTGGGTCTTATTTAGATTTTCTAAAAAGGTAGCCATACGCTCAATGAACGATTTAGAATCTGTTTTGTATAAAGATGGGAATGCATTAGAATATTTCAATCAATATGAAACGATGATTAAAAAAGATATAGGGTTCGATAAACGATGGCTTGTAAAAAAGTATCACAATATTATGGTTGCGGCGTTGGTTTTGAATGATGAGAAACGCTTTTATCAATATTACGATAAAGCGAATGATGCATTTGATGATATCTATTCATTGTTACCATTATTCAATTACTTTAAAACACTATTAAATACGATGGCAAACTATGTCTTTAACAATCAAAAGACCCTTAATAATTTAAAAGTAGATTTTAAAAAACTTGATCAACCAATTCAAAACCAAATTTTGAATAACCCTTTCAGTTTTCATAACTGGGTGTCAAAAACTAAGGATTTCAAGGAAGAAAACTACCCATTAATTCTAGTTGAGTTAGAGACCAATCGCAAAAGAAATACTAATTCAAAAAATTGAGTTATAGGCTTTTTAAAGGCCTTATAGCTTTTTTTTAAAGAATAGAATGTAGTATTGAACAATTTTAAATTATTGAACATATGTTCTTATTTTTTAAAAAAATACACAAAAGTTTTATTTATTGCTATACTCGTTTTGAAAGCAAACGTTTTCAAAAAATATTAGGAGGATTCAAGATGGATTACATTTTAGACTTTTTTAACAAGTTTCTAGGTCAGGCACCTCTACTTTTAGGTACCGTAGTACTTATTGGATATTTGTTGCTTGGTAGAAAGTGGTACGATGCGGTTGCAGGATTTATTAAAACATATGTTGGTTTTAGAATTTTGCAAGTCGGTACCGGAGGACTAGTTGGGACATTCCGCCCTATCATTGAAGCGGTTTATGATCGCTTTGGAGTCTCGGCTTTAGTGATAGACCCTTATTATGGGCAAACTTCAGGAATGCAAGTATTGGATAGTGTCGATAGCTTACAATATGTAGGATATGTTATGATTCTTGCGTTTTTATGGAACATTTTACTGGTTTATTTTAAAAAGCATACTAAGATTCGCGCCCTATTTTTAACAGGGCACATTATGTACCAACAATCAGCTGTTTTATTATGGGCATTATATTGGGTGATTACTGGTGCAACAGGTGCAGAAGTTGGGTGGCCTTTAGTAATCGTTTCAGGTATTTTAATGGGAACGTATTGGTCAGTTGCTTCAAACTTAGTGGTTGAAGCGACACAAGATGTAACGGATGGTGCAGGATTCTCAGTGGGTCATCAACAAATGTTTGGCGCTTGGATTGCTTACAAACTTGGCGCAAAAATTGGGAATCGTGAAAAAGATGTTAATGATCTAAACTTGCCAGGTTGGTTATCTGTGTTAAACGATAATATTGTTGCGAATGTGGTTATCATGACAGCGTTCGTTGGAACATTAATGGTTATTATTGGTCCAGCAAATTTTGATTATAACCAAGACAATTATTATTGGGCGACCTATATTTTTGAAACAACATCATTATTTGCGGTTTATATTACGATTATTTTAACGGGTGTAAGAATGTTTGTTGCCGAATTGACGAACTCTTTCCAAGGAATTAGTGATAAGTTATTACCAGGAACGGTTCCTGCTGTTGATTGTGCTGTTACGTTTGGGTTTAGCCCTAATGCACCAGCGTACGGATTTATCTTTGGTTTCATTGGGCAAATGTTAGCCATTGGATTCTTAATTCTTATTCAATCTCCAATCTTAATTATTGCAGGGTTTATAGCATTATTCTTTGATAACGGTACGCTAGCAGTATTTGCTAACAAAGCTGGAGGAAGAAGAGCAGCAGCAATCATTCCTTTCTTCTCAGGAATTATTCAAGTGTTAGGATCTGCATTAGTGTTAACCGTCTTAAGAGATGCCGGCAGTGATGTCATCGGTTGGATGGGAATGTTTGACTGGGCAACTGTATGGAGTGGTGCAACATTACTTACAAGTGTATTTGGTATTATTGTACCAATCTTACTTATTCCGCTTTTCTTAATCATTCCTCAGCTACAATATAGACGAAATAAAAAGAATTATTTTACAACAATGATGGAAGATACTTTAGAAGATACAGACCCATCAAAGCTTAAGTAATATAATATCTCAGGCTTTTATGGCCTGAGATATTTTTTTAGGAGAAAACTATGATTAAAGCAATTTTTATGGATTTAGATGGAACCTTGTTAAGGGAAAATGGAAAAATATCTAAACATACAAAAACGGTTTTAAAAAGACTGAATTCTAAAGGGATTGAATACTTTATCGCAACGGGTAGGCCCCTGCAATTATTAAAAGGAATTGTTCATGATTTGGACTACGATAAAGAAATGATTACGATGAATGGAAGTGTAATCATTCAATCGAAATCACATGCCATTGTGTATAAAAAAACTATTGATCAAACCATATTACAAACTATTTTAAGCAAAGCATTAAATGAAAAATATCTAATTATGTTATATGGTGAACATGCAATCTATTCAGATGATAATGAAAGAGTTCACTATTTTAAAAAACAGTTTAATACCAGACCAAAAAGCGAGCATCCAAATTTTCTTCCTTTAGAAGATTATAATGGGGAAGAAATATCTAAGGTTTTAATTGTTGAACATGATCAAAATAAATATAACCGTTTTAAATTGTTTGCATCTAAATTTAATGTCTCCATTGTTAGCAGTCAATCAGGCTTTTTAGATATTAATCCTATCAATGTAAACAAGGGAAAAGCGATTGATGCTATTTCTAAGAAATATCATTTTAATAAAAATGAAATCATAGCATTTGGAGATCAAGAAAATGATGTAACAATGAAGCAATATGTCGATACATTTATTGCAATGGCGAATGCGACTGATCATGTAAAAGAAGTTGCAGATGAAGTAACGCTTACCAATAAAGAAGATGGCGTCGCCCGTTGGATAGAATCGCACATATTGTATTGAACATATGTGCAAAATGTATACTATTTATTTACAATTGATTAAACAATACATACAATAACCTTGTGAGGTGAGAAAATGATTAAAGATTTCGTTTTAAGTGAACAACATGTTCGGTTTGAAAATAAATTCAATTCTTGGGAACAAGCAATCAGAACATCAGCAGAAAGTTTAGTAAGTGAAGGGTATATGAATGAAACCTATCGAGAAGCGATGATTGATGTTGTTAAGGAACATGGGCCATATATAGTCATTGCCCCAAACATCGCTATGCCACATGCGCGACCTGAAAAAGGTGCGAATAAAGTTGGATTTTCAGTGATGGTTGTAAAAGAGCCCGTAAAGTTTTCCGATGATCCTCAGTTTGATGCTAGAATTTTCATTACATTGAGTTGCGTTGATTCAAAAACGCATTTAGAAATGATGCAAGCACTAGTTGAAGTTTTAGGAGAAGAAGAAAACATTAACAAAATTTTAAACACTAAAAATAAAAATACAGTATTAAACTTATTCAATAGGGAGGATATTTAAGATGTCGAAAGTAAAAGAAATTACTAGAGAGTCTTGGATTTTAAGTACTTTCCCAGAGTGGGGAACGTGGTTAAATGAAGAGATCGATGAAGAAAAAGTAGAAAAGGGAAAAGTTGCTATGTGGTGGTTAGGATGCACCGGAATTTGGTTAAAAAGTGATGAACAAACCAATATATTAGTAGACTTATGGGTAAAAACTGGAAAACAAACAAAGAAAAATAAAAAAATGCGAAAACAACATCAACATCAAAGAATGATAGGAGTTGAGAAACTACAACCCAATTTAAGAGCAGTGCCGGTTGTTATAGATCCATTTGCGATTAAAAACTTAGATGCATTATTAGCAACCCACGATCATGGGGATCATATTGATGAAAATGTTGCCGCAGCCGTTTTACAAAATACAAAAGATACACCATTTATTGGACCAGAAACTTGCACCGATATATGGAGAAGCTGGGGTGTTCCTGAAGAGCGATTAATTACCGTTAAACCAGGCGACACCGTTAAAGTTAAGGATGTTGAAATTGTTGCTTTAGAAGCATTTGACCGTACTGAATTGGTAACGGCTCCTCCAGGGGAAGTTTTAAAAGATAAACCCGTTCAAGATATGGATCGTAAGGCTGTTAACTATTTGTTCAAAACAAATGGTGGAAATGTTTATCATAGTGGAGATTCGCATTACTCAAATTATTTTGCTAAACACGGAAATGAAAATAAAATCGATGTTGCTTTTGGTGCGTTTGGAGATAACCCAAGAGGAATGACAGATAAAGTGAATTCTTTTGATATTCTAAGAATGGCGGAAAGTTTAAACACCGATGTTATGATTCCAATTCATCATGATATATGGACAAACTTTATGGCAGATCCTAATGAAATATTAACGTTATGGAAAATGCGTAAAAAGAGAATGGACTATAAATTCACCCCTTTCATTTGGGAAGTTGGCGGGAAGTTCACCTATCCAGATGATCGTTTAAAAATTCAATATCATCATCCAAGAGGATTTGATGATGCGTTTGCAATCGAACCAGATTTACCATTTAAATCGTTATTATAAAAGGAGTGTTGACTATGATTAAAGTTTTAGCTGCTTGTGGAAATGGCATGGGTTCCAGCCAAATTATTAAAATGAGAATTGAAAAAGTACTAAAGGATATGGGATTAAAATTTAGTGTCGATCATTCAAGCGTTGGTGAAGCAAAAAACCAAGTCAAAAACTATGATTTGATTTTGATTTCCCAACAATTTGTTAAAGACTTTCCAACATCGAGTGAGAAAACAAAAATCGTTGGATTGAGAAATTTATTAGACGCAAAAGAAATTGAAAAAAAGGTTAGTGAAGCATTAGCATTATAAACCCTAAAGCGACCTTTTTGGGTCGCTTTAATACTATTAAGGAGTCGTTTTATGATACCAAAATTACAAGTTGCACTAGATAACACAAGCACCGCAGAAGCTCTTGCTTCTTTAAGACAGTATGTAGATATGATTGATGTCATCGAAGTTGGAACGATTTTACATGTAGCAGAAGGGGTTAGTCCAGTTAGAATTTTACGCGCTCTTTATCCCGAAAAGATTATATTAGCAGATATTAAAGGCGCCGATGCAGGAAGTATTTTGGCAAAACAATGTTACGATGCTGGCGCTACTTGGATGACTGCAATCTGTTCTGCTGATGTTGAAACCATGCGTGGTATGAAAGAAGAAGCACAAAACTATGAAGATTCAAAAGATGTCCAAATTGAACTTTATGGAGATTGGACGTTTGAGCTCGCTCAACAATGGCTTGATGCAGGGTTAAAACAAGTGGTTTATCATCGATCTCGCGATGCAGAAGCTTCAGGTAAAGGATGGAGCAGTGAAGATGTTGAGAAAGTTAAAAAACTGAGTGAGATGGGATTTAAAGTTACAATTACAGGTGGATTAAAAATAGAAGATTTAAAATTATTTAAATCAATCGACATTTACTGTGTGATTGCTGGTAGAAGCATCAGAGATGCATCCAATCCATTACAAGCGGCACAAAACTTTAAAGATGAAATAAAGCGTCTATGGAGTTAAAGAATAATCGTTTAGGCATTTATGAAAAAGCAATCCCTAATCATTTCTCATGGCATGACAAATTTAAAGTGACAAAAAAAGCAGGGTTTGATTTTTTAGAGATAAGCATTGATGAGTCTGATGAACGGTTAAAAAGACTTGATATGTCAAAAAAAGAAGCCGATGAAATTTTATTTTATCAAAAGCATTTTGATTTACCCATTTCATCAATGTGTTTAAGTGGACACCGTCGATTTCCTTTTGGAAGTCAAGATTCTAGTATAAGAGAAAAAGCCTATGACATCATGCAAAAAGCTTTTCTTTTAGCGGAAAAATTGAACATAAGAAACATACAACTTGCTGGTTATGATGTTTATTATGAAAAGAGTAACGAACAAACCAAAAAAATGTTTTATGAAGGATTAAAATGGGCTTCAAAAATGGCTGAACATTATAATATTATGCTGTCTATTGAAGTAATGGATACCCCTTTCATGGGAACGATTGAAAGAATTATAGATTTTAAGAAAACAATCAACTCTCCTTATTTAAAAGTGTATCCAGATGTTGGAAATATTACTCAATTTTCCTTAGACCCTTATCAAGAATTTATTGATTTTAAAGAAGAAATAATTGCGATTCATCTTAAAGATACTTTGGCAGATAAATTTAAATGTGTTGAATTTGGACAAGGCAATGTAGATTTTAATACAATGTTTAAGACACTTAAATCTATTGACTATAAGGGGCCTTTCTTAATCGAAATGTGGGCGGATAATAATATAAAAGAATCTATAGAAACGTGCACTTTAAGACTTATAAAAGCCAAAAACTGGCTTGAAGAAAGGATGGCTTATAAATGTTA
>SL_7KL_010_BRINEDRAFT_10001385_pt1 | contig 11625 bp, 10 predicted proteins | sample SodLak_010_BRINE_FD_10663 | JGI IMG/M metagenome (IMG submission 10663)
AACGGACCGAAATGTTCTCAAAAAGAAAACATTTTGGAGTGACAGACACGCTATTGTTCATTTTAGAAAGTAAGATTTACATAATTACAAGAGTATTTCATGAAGAATTTCGCTCTAACCGGCCTTGCGGGGTATATCGCGCCGAGACACCTGAAAGCTATTAAAGATACCGATAACCGACTTGTTGCAGCTGTTGATCCTCACGACTCAGTGGGAATTATCGACAGTTTCTTTCCAAATGCCAGCTTCTTTACGGAGGTGGAGCGGTTTGATCGTCACCTTGAGAAGGTCAGGCGACGTGATAATGGAAAGGCGATCGATTATATTCGCGTGGAAAAAAGGCGAGATTGTTAGCATCATGAATGAGGTCGATATACCGGTTGGGTCTACTACCCAAAATGTTTTCATGAGCAACTGGTGTTTGAGCTTCTTGGTTATGAGTTTGGTGATTTCCCTGCAACTGAAAAAGCTAGTAGGGAAGTGATGAGTCTACCGATGCATCCTTTTTTAACAAAGGAAGAACAAGTACAAATAATCGAAAAATTTACTTCATTATTATGAGAATGAAATTACCAAAAGATTAACTATTAAATTTTAAAATTCAGCTAGGTATTTGATAAACTGAATATTGTAAAATGTAAGCCTGTTTTAAAATACCTGATATGCTAGAAAGATGATTTTCATTATTCAGAAAAAGTCAAATCGTGATTTACAGAGTTTGACGATCAATCTCTTTATGAGTATTTATCAAAAATAATCTCGGAGAGAACGCATACTATTTAAAACCTAACGATGGTAGGGTACGCTAAAAGGAAGTTTAAAAGAATAAATTTTGTGTAATGTGAAATTCTCATCAAAAAAATTCTTCAGCAAAATTAAACAAAAGTTGTTGGGAGCAGGTGCAAGTGCTGAGGTTTTCAAAAATATGGGAATTTTGGCAACTGGATCGTTGGCTTCAAAATTAATTGGTTTTGCAGTTTATCCAATATTAACAAGATTATACTCACCATCTGATTTTGGAATGCTTTCAGTTTTCACATCGGCAATTTCTATTCTTATTCCGCTTGCAACGTTTCGATACTCCGTAACTATTCCTTTGCCAAAAAATGATGGGCTTGCTCTAAATATTGCAATATTAGCAAGTGGGTTAGTAGTTATTTTGTCAACTGTATTAAGTTTTCTATTTATTTTCGCCGGGCAGCCTATATTCAGTCTCTTTAACATCGAGCAAATTGCCATCTATTGGTGGCTTATAATACTTGGTGTTGCGGGAGGAGGATTTTATGAGGTTTTAGCTCACTGGGCAACGCGTAAAAAGAAATTTGGCCCAGTTTCTAAAACGAAAATTTGGCAGATTTTTCTTGCATCAATGACGCAGCTGTGTTTAGGGTTTATCGGCATAAAGCCTGCTGGTTTATTATTTGGAGAAGTCGTTAAACACGGTGGTGGTGTAATTTCTTTAATCCGATATTTTAAAAATGATTTTTTAACTAATTGGAAAAAAGTATCCGGAAAAAGGATGCTTTTTTTAGCTAAATATTATAAAGATCTGCCGGTTTTTAGATTGCCGTCACAGTTAATTTTAAAAGTGTCAACAACCATGCCTGTTTTATATTTTGCATTCGAATATGGGGCAAACAGTACAGGACAATTGGGTTTAGCAAAATTAGTAATTAGTATTCCTATTTCATTGTTAGCAGGTAGTGTATCGAAGGCTTATTACGCTGAAATTGCAGAACTGGGTGTAGAAAATGGAGATAAAATTAAAACATTAACAAAATCCATTATAATAAAATTAACAACAATCGCGATTCTACCTGTAGTCGTTTTAATTTTATTTGCTCCAGAGTTATTCATATTTGTTTTTGGAGAAGAGTGGGAGACAGCTGGAAATTATGCAAGTATTTTATCCTTGTACACAATACTTGTGTTTCTAACAATGCCTTTGATGAGTTTATTTAATGTTTACAATAAGCAAAGAAAATATTTAGAAATTAATTCAGTGCGACTATTTTTGTTATTAGTGATTTTTGGTACATCACATTATTTGTCATTTAATGAAGTTGAAACACTTTATTTGTTTGTGTTAATCTACACTATACATTTCATGTTTGCAGGATATCAAGCTTATTCATTGATACGAAATATTAAATAATAACTATATGTTTAAAAAAATAATAAATCTGTTTATTGTAATTTTTAAATTAAAGTGTAAAAAACCTGAGGATAAATTAGCTTATAAAGATTTATATATAAATGAGTATAAAAGTAGCTTTATGTATACGAAACTTAAAGCTTATAAGCATTTGGGATACTGGCCTGATTTCGAGAATCCGAAAAGTTTTAATGAAAAACTGATTCACAGGAGATTATACTCAAGAGATTCTATCTGGCCAATTATTACTGACAAAGTTGCTGTTCGTGATTGGATTGAAAAACAAGGATTTGATGAAACAGCTCAACTAATACCTCTAATTGATATAATTGATAATGTTAATGAATTTAATCCAGATGACTATACAGAACCTTATATTATAAAAGCTGCATGGGCTGCTGGTAAAAATATTATAGTTAAAAATAACCAGGTGTTTGATAATAAAAACGAAATCGATAAAGCACCTATTAGCATTATAATGAAAAAATGGTTTAGAGAACCATATGAAGTTCAAAGAATGATTTGGGCTTCTCATGAAATACCAAGACGGTTTATCATTGAAAAAATGCTTTTAGATGAAAAGGACAACCCGCCAAAAGATTATAAATTTTTCGTGTTTCATGGGAAGGTAGAATTGATACAAATACATGCAGATAGATTTTTAGAACAGAAAAAAAGTCATTATGATCGTAATAAAAATTATTTAAATATATCACATGCAGGTAAACTTTCTGATAAAGTTCCTTTACCAAATAAAATTGATGATTTGATAAATGTAGCAGAGAGATTGGGAGCGGACTTTGACTTTGTCAGAGTTGACCTATATTTGCACAGGGGAGAAATATATTTTGGTGAGTTAACACAAACACCTGCTAATGGATTTGGTGGGTTTAAACCAACTAAATTTGATTATGAATTGGGAAAAAAATGGAATTATAATCTCAAATATAAGACATTAGGATAGGATTAATTTAAAAAATAATAAAAGTTGAAAGAGTATTTTAAATAATTCTGAATCATGTACTATTTACAGAATCGTCCCAAATATTCATTGTTTTAAAAAGTAAATTTAAAATTTAAACCTGTATAAATTGTGCAATATCTCGTAAATAAAAGTACTCTAAGTGGAATCGTGAAACTATCGGGTGCAAAAAACAGTGTACTACGATTACTTGCTGCAACATTATTAAGTGGTAGCAAAGTTAAGATAAACAACTACCCATCAGGCTTACTGGATGCCCAGGTACATGTTAGGATGCTGGACAAACTTGGAAAAAAATGTGAATTAATTAATGATGAAACAGTTGTAATAAGAGAAGAAAGTAATCTATCGTCTGTATTGGGTTGGGATGACCGATCCATACGAAATACACTACTCATTTTAGGTGCATTAACAACACGAACAGGTGAAGGGGCCGTTCCGCTACCCGGTGGCTGTAAATTAGGGGAGCGCAAATATGACCTCCATATTATGCTATTAGAAGAATTAGGAGCAGAGGTTTGGGAAGAGGGTGATATGCTTTGCGCTAAGGCTCCTAAGGGTGGATTAGTAGGAACAGATATTCACTTACCGATCCGATCTACAGGAGCTACGGAAAATGCAATTATTTCTGCCACACTTGCAAAAGGAACTACAAGAGTTTGGAATCCACATATCAGGCCCGAAATACTCGATTTGATCAAGTTTTTAAATCGAATGGGTGCCAAAATAAAAGTGTATGGGCAAGAGCACATTGAAATTACTGGTGTAGACGGATTGAATGGCTGTACCCATTCTGTGACTCCTGATAATATGGAGGCGATTACTTGGGTTGCCGGTTCTGTAATGACCGATGGAGATGTTGAAATAATTGGATTTCCATTTAAAGATTTGGAAGTGGCGCTTGTACACCTCCGTGAAAGTGGTACAAAATTTTATAGAGGTGAAGATAGGTTGATTGTCAGAGGAGGAACTTGTTATCCACTTGAAATTAGCACCGGCCCACACCCTGGAATTAACTCAGATGTCCAGCCAATATTAGCTGCTTATGCTGCTCAGGCAAAAGGAAAATCTAGTATTGTGGATCTTCGATTTCCCGGCAGATATGGTTATGCAGCAGAGATAGCTAAAATGGGACTCGATTATAAGATTGAAGGGAACCTATTAAACATTTATGGAAATAATGGAGGTTTGAAAGGGACTGAAGTAAAAGCTTTGGATCTGCGAGCCGGAGCGGCACTATTACTTTCCGGTATGGCATCGGATGGGGTAACAACTATACATGATGCGTGGCAAATAGAAAGAGGTTATAATAGCATTGTAGAAAAGCTCATTAAATTAGGTGCAAACGTTGAGAAAATTTCATAATGAAAAAGTATCAGATTCTTTAGTTAATGATTTAGAAGAAATAATTCCTGGTGGCGTAAGTACCGAAGTTAATTTATCATCGATAAGTCGGTGGGAAATAGGTGGCATGGCCGATTGCATTGTTAGACCATCGAACAGTAGAGAAGTAAGTTCACTTGTTAAGTATCTGCGAACTTCTGACATACCATACATAGTAATCGGATCAACCAGTAATTTACTCTTTTCAGATAAAGGACTAAGAGTTGTTGCCATTCAAATTGGTGATCGGATGTCAGATTTTCAGATAATTGGAAACACGGTATGGACCCAAGCTGGGAAATGGGTACCAGGACTAGCGCGAAATGTGGCACGGGCAGGATTATCAGGAATTGAACATACATCCGGTATACCGGGTACAGTTGGTGGCCTGATTTGTATGAATGGCGGAAGCCAAAGAAAGGGTATCGGAACACATGTTAAATCCGTTAAAGCAGTTTCAGCTGAAGGTAATTTAAAAACATTCACAAATGGTGAATGTGAATTTGAATATCGAAGTTCTGTATTTCAAGATAATGGTTATATTATTGTTGAATCAGAAATGGAATTCAGTGAACAAAAAGAGTATCCGCTGATTCGTGATGAAATGCTCGAAATATTGCGATCACGGCGGGCTAAATTTCCACAGCGATTACCCAATTGTGGTTCTACATTTATTAGTAATCCTCAAATTTATGAAAAGTACGGCCCCCCGGGTGCAGTAATAGAGGAATTGGGTTATAAAGGTTATAGAAAAGGGAATGCAGTAGTATCTGATGAACATGCCAATTTTATAAATAATGAAGGAAACGCAAAAGCTTCAGATGTACTATGGTTGATAAGAAGAATACAGAAAGATGTTTATAAAAAAACCGGTTTTGAAATGAAAGCAGAAGTGAAGTACATAGATGAATTCGGAAAAATAAGACCTGCTCATTTAATAAAGCAATGAAAATATTATACGACATTTATAATGTTAGTGGTGGAGCCTCAAAGTCACAGATTGAGCATATGCTAACAATGAAAGAAAATGGCCATGAAGTGGTTGCAACTATCGGAAAAGATTATGAAAAGTTAAAGGAAATAGTTGATGGGATTACCATACTCAAAACCAAAAACTTTAATATTAGAAATCCATTAAGCTCAATCGTAAATATTTTTAGATGGTCGACTTTGGTGAAAAAAGTGAATCCAGATATTATTCACACAAATCGAACTGTGCAAAATAAATTTATTTCAATCGTTTCAAAGTTAACAGGTGTACCGCATATACCCACAAATCCCGGTGGTAGTGCGGCAATTCACAATATACTTCCTTTAAAAGGTTCTAACCTTATAGTTTATTCTCATGAGAATAAAATGCAATTCTGTAACTATGGACATGACGAGAAAAAAGTCCATGTTATATCAAACAGAATATCTGTTAAAGAATCACCAGATGGGTATAGAGAAAAAAAATCAAGTGATAAATTATCTTTGTTACTTATTGGTAATTACAAAAGAACCACTATTAATGGTGTGTTGAAATTTCTGGAATTCATCAAAACAAATAGCTCTAATTTAAATGGAAAAGTTGAAATTCATTTTGCGGGAAGAGATACAACAGATGATCAAGAATATTTGCCATTAATTATTTCTGAGATTAAAGAAATAAATTATAGCCCAAATGTAAATATTATATATCATGGGTGGGTTGATGATATAGCAAAATTAGAAGATACTTGTGATATATGCATTGGTAAAGGCAGAAGTGTCTTGCAACCAGCAATGAAAGGTAAAGTCTGTTTCGTTATTTCTGAAGAAGGATTTGTAACAAGAATTAGAAAGGATACTATTGAAAAGTTGTATCAATACAATTTTACTTGCAGAGGTACCTCAATTGACGATAGCAATGAACTAATAGAGATAATAAATGACAGAGAAATTTATAAAAAGTTTAAAAATGATTCTAACGATATGATACCTTGTATCAAGGATTGGTATTTGGTAGACAATCTTTATGATAAATTAATTGACGTCTATGAAGTGACAATTAAATCAAGCATGAAAAGTAATAATAATATATTTTCCGCTCTCTATATATATTATATGATTTATTATGGTGCATTAATATATGGACATAAAAAAGCTTAGTGAATCAATATTTACCAACCATAGATCATAAAGTGCTTTTATACGCTATGCATTATAGTGTGATAAAAAAATGTACCTCCTGAGTATATGATGAGTCTAATAATTCTTGTTCTGAATACAATTCTATGTATTTATTTTATTTCTAAAAAAAATGCTGCAATTCTAGGTTATATTGTATTCTTTCAGGAGGTTCATTTAATTCCCTTTCACAATCTTGGATTAAGTGGTTTGGGTTACATTTATTATTCAAGCATATCGTTAGTATTTCTATACACGTATACTAATTTCAAAGTCTCTAAAAAGAGAGTTAAGTATATGTTAAATAATAAAACACTATGGGCTATAGTATTATTAGTTTTTATAATGTTACTGCATACTTTATTTGTAGGGTTAAAATCGGATCAAGCTGAAATAATAGTATTCAGGTTTTTTTTACAGGTATTACCTGTGATTATATTTCTGATTGTTGTCCTTGAAAAGAAAGAGTTCATCTATCAATTTTCTTATGGTATTATAATCTTTGGTATGTTACTTTTTCTTACACTAATTATTGCTACAGATATGCTTAGTGCAATGTTGATAAGAGGGGATTTTAGAGATGTTGTTGGTATGAGCCCAATTGGTCTTTCACGAAGAGCAGGTATTGTTTTTCTGACCGCACTAATGTTAATAATCAGTTCGCGTTTAAATCCATCTAAAAAGTATGTGATTTTTATTGTGATTACAGGTATCACAGCTTTAGCCATTATGGTAATAAGCACCACAAGAGGACCTGCATTAGCAGTATTAATTACATTATTAGCATTATTTTTAATTAAAGAAAAAAACCTTTTAAAGAAAATATACAGATTAACTGTATTGAGTGGATTACTAATTGCGTCTGGTTTATTTACCTATTACTACTTGAATTTTGAAGTATTGATAATGTTCATAGAGAGAATGGAAAGTCTTCAAAATTACGAAAGTATGAGAAGATATAGGAGGTTAGATTGGGCTTTTGATTTTATCAAGAATGATTTTGGCATATTTTCAGTTAATATGTGGCTAGGCTTAGGTCCAGCTGGTTTTTCTTATCTGTTTGGTTTAGGATATGTACATAATTTTATATTGGAATTTATAATTGAATATGGCCTGATAGGGATTATGTCAATATCATTATTTACTGTCTATTCATTTTATCATTCAATACTGTTAATTCGATATAATAAATTCCTATACATTCCAGCTATTTTTATATTCTTATATTTATCTGCAATGGTGAGTGGTGATATAGTCAGTAATAGAAATCTACTTTTTATATCTGTAGTTCAGGCTATATCAATATATTTTTTAAAAAATAATAAAAATATTTAATGTTTGTCATTGGTAAAATGATTTAATTACTTAAAAATAATTTAGGCTTATTATTTTTTTATTATGAAAGTATTAATAAATATTGGTCACCCAGCTCATGTTCATTATTTCAGAAACTTCATTAAAAGAATGGAGCAGAAAGGAAATGAGTTTTTGATTATAGCAAAAGACAGGGGTATTATCCATCAGCTATTAGATTTTTATGAGATACCATTTATCAGCCGGTCAAAATATCCTGACTCTTTTCTTTTAAAGCTGATAAATATACCACTAACCGATTTGTTTTTCATAAAACATGGGTTGTCCTTTAAACCGGATATTATGTTAAGTTATGCAGGTACATTCATTTCTCATACAGGAACGGTACTTGGTATTCCAGCAGTCTCACTGGATGATACGGATACGGCAAAGTATGCTCACCTCTCTTACACGCCCTTTATCTCTTCTATTCTCACTCCAGAGAGTTTCACCAAATCTTTTGGGAAAAAACATCTTCGATTTCGTAGTTATCTGGAGCTGTTTTATCTCCATCCAAACATCTTTACACCGGATGAATCTGTACTGGATTTGTTGGGAGTGAAAAAAGACGAGAAGTATTCGATTCTTCGGTTTGTCTCCTGGAATTCTAACCACGATGTGGGACATACTGGTTTAACTGATGAGACCAAGATTCGGGTGGTTCAGGAGCTCAATAAGCATGGAAAAGTATTTATAACATCTGAAGCGGAATTGCCCAACGAGTTAGATAAATATCGCTTTCGTATTCCACCTCAAAAAATGCATGATGCGATGGCATTTGCATCACTGCTTTACGGAGAAAGTGCAACGATGGCATCTGAAAGTGCAATGCTCGGTGTACCTTCCGTTTTTGTAGATAATGATGGACGTAGTTATACAACAGAACAAGAGGAGAGGTATGGACTGGTACATAATTTTACGGAATCCCCGGAAGATCAGAAACGATCCGTTCAGAAAGCCGTTGAGTTAATAAGCTTGGATTATCCGAAGTCATCATTCCGTGAGAATCACCAGCGATTGATTGATGAAAATATCGAAATGACCCCGTTTCTTGAGTGGTTCGTCGAAAACTATCCTGAAAGTGTTCAAGAGGTGCAATCCCAAACAGATCATACAACAATGCGTGGATATGGTAACCTTTAGAGAGGCAAGAGCAGAAGACCGGGATGCTATTCTAAACCTTCTCAACCGGGAATTGGGTGAAAACCGCTATTTCAACTGGAGCCGTGACAAATCTTTCTGGAAGTGGAAATACGAACAGAATGTTTTCGGGAGTCAGATAATTTTTATTGCAGAATCTGAGGGTAAGGTAATCGGTTCGAATACGTTTTGGCCTTGGGAGTTTATTCATCGGGGACGAACAGTAAATGCGGTTCAATCATGTGATACTGTAATTGATAAGGAATATCAAGGTAAAGGAATTTTTACACGTTTAATGAAAAAAAGAGTTCTGGATGTTCATCAATCAAAAGCCGATATCATATTTAATTTTCCCAATCAAAACAGTGTTCATGGGTATAAAAAACTGGGTTGGCACTATCTTTCAAACATGATCTGGTTGGTAAAACCCCTGAGGCCGGTTCACCTGCTTAAAGGGCTTACTAATGATCAGAAGGCGGATTCCGCTGAGATATTTGGTGATCAACAGCTTGATGCAAAACAGTGCGCCCTGATCTACGAAAACTCTCTTAGCTTTAACGGGTCGATTCAGACGAAAAAATCAGAAGACTTTTTTGAATGGAGATATTTACAGCATCCATTCTTTAATTACGGAATGTGTGCGGTACAATCCGGGCGAAAGGAAGCGGCCGCGATCTACTCCGTATACGAAAAAGGGAATCACCGTGAGTTAGTTGTTGTGGATGTAATTGGATTTAAACGATGTATAAGACCACTTTTCAGTAAAATCACAGCTACGGCAAAAAGATATGGAGCTGATTATGTTACAACTGTATACAATCCATGGTTGATGGGTGGAGACCTTTGGAGGAGCGGTTATTTAAAAGTGAAACGAAAAAATATGGTGGTTTTACCGCTGAATCCTGCCTATGAAACCATTGCGACTCAGTACAGCAATTGGCAGGTTTCTGCATCCATGCACGACGCAACATAGTTTATATGAACAAGTTTGCACTTATTACCAATGACGTTGAGACTCATTCTGTCTGGTTCAATACTTTGCGCGATGAAACTGGTCACAGAGTATTACGGGAAGGGATGCCGGCACTTTTGGATCTATTTGAAAAATATGATGTAAAGTCTACTTTTTTTTATACCGGCTACATAGCAAGGCTTTATCCGGGTGTAGTCACAATGGCCGTTGAAAGAGGGCACGAAGTGGCCTGTCATGGCCTGTCACACAAGCCGGAGGATGGTTTCGATGTGATGCCATTTGAGAAGCAAAAGGAACATCTCAGTACGGCAAAAGCTATTCTTGAAGATATTGCAGGAGAGGAGGTGATTTCATTCCGGGCACCGGCTCTTCGGGTAAATGAATGGACTACGCAGGCACTGCTGGAGACCGGTTTTAAGATTGACTCCTCTATTGCATCTCAAAGATTCGACTTTGGATTCTCATTCGGTAGCAAGGAGAAACTGAAGTTCATAACTTCTCCGAGACTTCCATACCGAACCTCTTCTAAATTTTTGCACAAAAAAGGGGATGACGGATTGATCGAAGTCCCGGTTTCTGCTTTGGTACTGCCCTATATTGGTCCTTCAATGAGAGCATTTCCAAACATATCCCGAATGCTTCGCAGATTGCTTGTATTGGAAAGCCGTTTCAACCATAAGCCATTGGTTTTCTATAGCCACCCACCTGAATTCATTGACGAAAGCGATGAACTGTCAGAGGAGAAAACAGTCCATCGCAGGGTTAAGGGAACGGTAGAATACCTGGTGCGCGACCTGTTGAAAAGCAAAATCAAACGAAGGAATCTGGGCCCCGATGCTCTGCCGCTTATGGAGCAGGAACTTCAAACTCTCATGAAAAAAAAATTCCGGTTTCTCACGTTAAAAGAGTACTGCTGTGATCAGGGGTTATTGTAATTGTGCTAGAAGTTACATCCAAAAGGAATCGAGCCAACGTTAAAAGAAGAGCTTATGGCCAAGCGCGTACGGCTGCTGGAAGAGAAAATTGATGTAGCTGAATTTATGATCAACAAATTTGAAGAAATATTGAGATACAAAACGTCATAAAAGGTTATGAATGAGTTGGTTAGCTTGTTGAGTTAGTTTGACAGGGTACAGTTTTCAGTGTCAACATTTGTCAGATTACAGTGATCAGTGTCAACAGTTGGCAGTGTGTCAACTTCTAAACCTTAAAAGCCCTTTACTATATATCGCATTTTAAATTTACTGCCGATTTAAATATTATTTTAACGGGGTTTCATTACACTATTGTGTAAAATATTGATACATTAGAGCTATTTAATAGTATTAAGAAATTGTTCATATAATCGAGGCTCATGGATGCAGCTCAGAATAGTATCGCTCAACTCGATATAGAGAGATATGTTGGTATAGGGAACCGAACGGACCTTTATGGGGTGGCAGACCAATCAATTAAGGCGTTCATCAACCGGGAACTGGGGGATGCGAATGC
>SL_7KL_010_BRINEDRAFT_10001387_pt1 | contig 11620 bp, 10 predicted proteins | sample SodLak_010_BRINE_FD_10663 | JGI IMG/M metagenome (IMG submission 10663)
GATGTCCAGAGCCTGTGATGCGCGGGTCATCGTGCCATGCTCGACGACTGCCAGAAGTGCCTCGAGTTGCCGCAGGCTGAGTTGTCGTTCCATGGTTCCTCAAGTGGTTTCAACCTTCTGGTAAAATTATAACACAGTATTATGCCATCAAAATAAAAAATTGTCTTGTCTTATACCTGTTACATTGCCACGATACCGGTGATGGCAAGCGATCCGGTTCTCGGTCGTGGTCAACTAGGTTGTATATTGCCATCTCCAAAGGGAGGATGATCATGAAGACACATGTGTTTGGTGCATGTCTGCTGACGACAACGGCACTGTCTCCGGTATGGGCGAATGCCCAGACCACTGTCGACTGGTGGCACGCCATGGGCGGCGAATTGGGTGAGCTGCTCGAGGGCGTGGCCGAGGCGTTCAATGAAAGCCAGGACCAGTATCACGTCCGGCCCAGCTATCGCGGCACCTATACCGAGGCCATGACCGGCGCCATTGCCGCGTTCCGGGCCAACCAGCAGCCGCATATCCTGCAGGTGTTCGAGGTCGGCACCGGCACCATGATGGCCGCTGAGGGCGCGATCTATCCAATCTATCAGCTCATGGCTGACCATGACGTGGAATTCGACCCTGACGCTTATCTCGACACGGTGGTCAGCTACTACACCGACCCGGATGGCAACATGCTGTCCTTCCCGTTCAACTCGTCCACGCCGATCATGTATTACAACAAGGACGTGTTCGAAGCTGCCGGGCTGGACCCGGAAACGCCGCCGGCCACCTGGGCCGAGGCCGAGGAAGCCGCGCGCGCCATCGTTGAATCGGGTGCCGCACCCTGCGGGTTCACCACGTCCTGGCCGTCCTGGGTCATGCTGGAAAACTTCAGCGCCTGGCACAACATTCCGCTGGGCACGCAGGCGAACGGGTTTGAAGGGTTCGACACCGAATTCGTGTTCAACAACGACCTGGTCGCTCGCCACTGGGACAACCTGGCCGCCTGGCAGGAAGACAACCTGTTCCGCTGGGGCGGCCCCGGGCCCGGCCCCGATGCTTTCCCGGCCTTCTATGCCGCGGATTGCGGGTTCGTCTTCGGGTCTTCGGCCAGCCGGGCAGGGGTGCTGGCGAACTCGGATTTCGAGGTCGGCTACGGCTTCCAGCCCTACTATGACGATGTCGAAGGCGCACCGCAGAACACCATCATCGGTGGCGCAACACTCTGGGTTCTGACCGGGCACACGGACGAGGAATATGAGGCCGTTGCGGCGTTCTTCGAATACCTGTCGCAGCCCGAGGTGCAGGCGCAGTGGCACCAGGACACCGGCTATCTGCCGATCACCCAGGCGTCCTATGACCTGACCGCCGAGCAAGGGTATTATGACGAGAACCCCGGCGCCGACACCTCGATCCGGCAGATGACGCTGAACCCGCCGACCGAGAATTCCAGCGGGCTGCGCTTCGGCAACTTCGTCCAGATCCGTGACGTGATCTCGGAAGAGATGGAAGCAGTGATGTCCGGCTCCAAGACCGGTCAGGAAGGCGCCGATGACGCGGTACGTCGCGGCAACGCGCTGCTGCGGTCGTTCGAAGCCGACATGAACTGATCCAGCTATTGCGGCCCGCCCCCGCATCGGGGGCGGGCCGTTTTCTTTTTCCCGGGCGGACGCGACTCCATGCAGACCAAGCGCATGACATTTTCCAGCAAGTGGCTTCCTTATCTGCTGCTTGCCCCGCAGGTGATCATCACCTTGATCTTCTTCATCTGGCCGTCGTTTCAGGCGCTTCGGCAGTCGGTTTACCGGCAGGGCGACGCATTTGGCGTCAGACCGCCACGCTTTGTCTGGTTCGAGAATTTCCAGGCGCTGTTCGCTGATCCGCTTTATCTGAATTCGCTGCAGGTCACGGCAGTCTTTGCTGTCGGCACGACGCTGCTGTCCATGTCGGTGGCGCTTTTGTTCGCGGTCATGGTGAACCGCATGATCCGCTCGCGCGACAGCTACACCACCTTTCTGGTCTGGCCCTATGCCATCGCGCCCGCCATCGCAGGGGTGTTGTGGTGGTTCATCTTCAACCCGTCCATCGGGATCATGCCCTATATGCTGGATATGGTGGGCTATGACTGGAACCACCGGCGCGACGGCAATGACGCCATGATCATGGTCATCATCGCGTCCGCCTGGCGGCAGATCAGCTACAATTTCCTGTTCTTCCTGGCCGGGCTGGCCGCCATCCCCAATTCACTGATCGAGGCTGCGGCCATCGACGGGGCAAGCCGGATGAAACGCTTCTGGACCATCGTCTTTCCGCTCTTGTCGCCGATCACCTTTTTCCTGCTGGTCATCAACATCGTCTATGCGATGTTCGACACCTTTGGCGTGATCCATGCCACCACCGAGGGCGGGCCTGCGCAGGCCACCAACATCCTGGTCTACAAGGTGTATCGAGACGGGTTCGTGAACCTGAATTTCGGCTCATCGGCGGCGCAATCGGTGATCCTGATGGGGATCGTCATCATCCTGACCGTCATCCAGTTCCGCTATATCGAGCGGCGCGTGAATTACTGAAGAGGGCTGGTCCATGGTCGAAAATAATCGCTGGGGCAACTTCCTCGCCCATCTCATCCTCATCATCGGCGTTACCATCGTGGTCTTCCCGGTCTATGTGGCGATCATCGCCTCCACCCATCCGCCGGGGACTTTTGTGCGGGGGGTGATGCCGCTCTGGCCCGGCACCCATGCCTGGGAGAATTACACCACCGCCATTACCGAAGGACGTTCGCGCGCGGGCACGCCGCCCATCGGGGGCATGATGTGGAACAGCTTCATCATGGCCATGGCCATCACCATCGGCAAGCTGTCGATCTCGATCCTCTCGGCCTTTGCCATCGTCTATTTCCGCTTTCCGTTCCGCATCTTCTTCTTCTGGATCATCTTCCTGACGCTGATGCTGCCGGTCGAGGTGCGGATCGTGCCGACCTTCCAGGTGGTGGCGGATTTCGGGATGCTGAACAGTTTCGCGGGCCTGTCGATCCCGCTGATCGCCTCGGCCACGGCGACCTTCCTGTTCCGGCAGTTCTTCATGACCGTGCCCGAGGAATTGATGGAGGCCGCCCGCGTGGATGGCGCCGGGCCGATGAAGTTCTTCAAGGACATCCTGCTGCCGCTGTCGATCACCAATATCGCGGCGCTGTTCGTGATCATGTTCATCTACGGCTGGAACCAGTATCTCTGGCCGCTGCTGATCACGACCGACCCGGATTACTACACCATCGTCATGGGGATCCAGCGCATGGTGACCGGTGGCGACAGCGAACCCTTGTGGCATCTGGTCATGGCAACGGTGGTCCTCGCCGCGCTGCCGCCAGTGCTTGTCATCCTGTTCATGCAGCGCCTGTTCGTGAAGGGCCTGACCGAGACGGAGAAATAACCCATGGCCACGATCACGATGGAGAAACTGGGCAAGGTCTATGCGGGCGATGTGCGCGCTGTGACTGATGTGGAAATCGATATTGCAGATGGCGAGATGATCGTGCTTGTCGGCCCCTCTGGCTGCGGCAAGTCCACACTCCTGCGCATGGTTGCGGGGTTGGAGACGATCACCGAAGGAACGCTGAAGATCGGCGACCGGGTCGTCAACCAACTGGAACCGGCAGAGCGTGACATCGCAATGGTGTTCCAGAACTATGCGCTGTATCCGCATATGACGGTGTTCAACAATCTGGCCTATGGGCTGCGGAACCGCGGCTTCAAGAAGGACGAGATCGACCGCCGCGTGCGCGAGGCCGCCACGATGCTGGAGATTGGCCAGTTTCTGGACCGCAAGCCGCGCCAGCTTTCGGGCGGGCAGCGCCAGCGGGTCGCGATGGGACGTGCGCTGGTGCGCGAGCCTGCGGCGTTTCTGTTCGATGAACCCTTGTCCAACCTGGATGCCAAGCTGCGTGTGCAGATGCGGGTCGAAATCCGGCAGTTGCAGAAGCGGCTGCGCACGACATCGCTTTACGTCACGCATGACCAGCTAGAGGCACTGACCATGGCCGACCGGCTGGTGGTGCTGAATGGCGGCCGGATTGAACAGATCGGCACCCCGATGGAGGTCTATCTGCGCCCCGCTACCACATTTGTGGCAGGCTTCATCGGGTCGCCCGCCATGAACATGCTGCCCGCAGATTATTTGCGGGCGCTGGTATCGGCCGAGTCTCTGGCGCATCTGCCCAGGGCGGCCGATCTGATCGGCATTCGCCCCGAGGATCTGTCTCTCGACCCCGCGAAAGAGAACGAGATGTCGCTCAGCGGACGTCTGATGCTGCTGGAGCCTGCGGGTGCCGAAAGCCATCTGCATCTGACCTTCGAGGGGGTCAAGGATACCATGGTGGTGCGTCTGCCGCATGTGCCAGATGTAGAGGAAGGATCGGATCTGACCTTCAGCATCAAGCGCGACAGGCTGCATCCTTTCGATGCAGCCACGGGCAAGCGCGTGGCATGAAGGGAGATACATCGGTAAACCCGTTCCGACGCCCGCCTGGCGCTGCTGTGGTCTATGGCCATCGCGGTGCGCGCGGTGTGCTGCCCGAGAACACGGTCGAGAGTTTTCGGTACCTGCGCGACACCGGTGCGCAGGGCCTGGAGATCGATGTGCAGAATGCGGCCGGTAAGGTGCCGGTCGTTGTGCATGATCCGTTTATGCCGATGCAACTGGCGCGCGATTCCGGTGGCAACTGGCTGCCCGCGCCGGGGCCGAAAATTCATGACCTCAGCCTTGCTGAATTGCAGGCGTATGATGTGGGGCGCCTGAATCCCGATCATGCCTATGGCACACGCTACCCGCAACAGCGCCCGCATGACGGATTGCGCATACCCAGTCTGGACGAGGTTCTGGATTGGGCCGAGGGAGAGCATGACCTGATCCTGAACATCGAGGTCAAATCCTATGCCACTCGCTCCGATCTCGGCGATCCGCCAGAGGTATTGGCCGAGTCTCTGCTGCGCGCGCTTGGCCGTTGCAGCCTGTCCGGGCCTGTGCTGATTTCGTCTTTCGACTGGCGCGTGCTGACTGTGCTGCGGACCGTGGCGCCCGAACTGGCCCTTGGCTATCTGACCTATGAACAGCCCGACGAAAACCTGATCATCCACGAAGGCTCCGCATGGATGGCAGGACTGTCACTGGCCGAATTCGATGGCAGCTTGCCAGGACTGATTGCTGCGCAGGGGGCGCAATGCTGGTGCGTCTATGTCCGGGATCTGACCGAGGCACGACTGAAAGAAGCGCAAGGCCTGGGACTGGCCGTGAATGTCTGGACCGTCAACGAAGCTGAAGATATNGAACGCGTCATTGCCATGGGTGTGGATGGCATTATCACGGATTATCCGGCGCTGGTCATGGCCCATCTGGACGCATATTGCAAAAGCCGCTGCGGCTTGTGAATGCTTGCATTCGGGGCAGTTGACCCAAAAGCATATCCTCTCAGCGCGAACTGCGCGCCCCCACCCGGAATTTTCGAACGCGTCCCGATCACGAATACATGTCCCTGCCGATGAGTGTTCAGACGCCATTCACGGATGCAGGAACGGCTGTCTGCAAGGGTCCTGCACCTGTCGCACGCCCTCTTTTGGCATTGCAATCCTCAGGCGGGCAGGACGCGGGCCAGAAACCCCCTTGTGGACGGGTGTTCGGGGCGGGTGAATATCTGTTCGGGCGGGGCTTCTTCGATGATGCGCCCCTCGGCAAGATATGCCACGCGATCCGCGACCTCGCGCGCGAAGGCCATTTCATGGGTCACGATCACCATGGTCAGCCCGCGCGCCTTGAGCTCACGGATGATGCGCAGCACCTCGCCCACGAGTTCAGGGTCCAGCGCCGCCGTCACTTCGTCCAGCAACAACACATCCGGGTCGGTCATCATCGCGCGTGCAATCGCCACACGCTGTTGCTGCCCGCCCGAAAGCTGTTCGGGATAGGCTTTGGCAAAGCGCTCCATCGCGAACAGGCCCAGCACGTCCATCGCGCGGGCCTCGGCCTCCGGGCGCGGCACGCCGCGCACCTTGCGCGGGGCCAAAGTCAGGTTGCCCAGCACGCTCAGATGCGGGAACAGGTTGTAGGACTGGAACACCACCCCCACCCGCGCCTGCAACCCGGTGCGCCCGAAACTGCGCGCATCAATCGGCGTGCCGTCCAGCGTGATGGTGCCGTAATCAGGCTCAACCAGACGATTGATGCAACGCAACAGCGTGGATTTCCCCGACCCCGAGGCACCGATCAGGCACATCACCTGATGGCGCGCCACATCCAGATCGACCCGGTCCAGCACCAGCCGCGTGCCGAAATACTTGGTCAGCCCCCGGATTGCGATATCCGCCATCAGCCCGCCATCTGCAATCGCCGCGCCCGGTCGCGCCGGTTGATCCAGTCGGCCAGCCGCGCCATCGGGATCGTTGCCAGCAGAAACAAGAGCGCCGCCACCACAAGCGAGGAATAGTTGAAGGTCTGAGCTGTATAGATCTGCGCCTCGCGCACCGCATCGCGCACCCCGATCACCGACAGCAGCGCCACATCCTTTTGCAGCGCCACCACTATATTCATGAGGGCGGGCAGCACATTACGCAGCGCTTGCGGCAGGATCGCATAAATCAGGATCTGCCATTCGCTCAGCCCCAGCGATTTCGCGGCCGCGCGCTGGCCCTCATGCACCGCGTCGATGCCCGAGCGGTAGATTTCCGAGACATAGGCAGAATAGCTCAGCACCATCGCCACGCTGCCCCAGAAGAGCCCCGATCGCGGTAGGCCCGGCAGGTTCAGCGCCGGGATGCCAAAGCCGAACAGGATGACCAGCAGCAGCACCGGCAACCCGCGAAACAGGTCGATATACAGCACCACCATCAGCCGGAACGGCGCGAAGATCGGCCCGCGCAGTGAGCGCAGCACTGCCAGCACCAGCGCCCAGATCGCGATGGCCAGCAGGACCAGCAGCCAGACCTGCAGATTGGTCAGAAACCCGCGCGCCACGGCGGGCAGGGCGGCGAGCATATGCTCGGGGCTGAAGAACTGCGCGCGGATGCGGGGCCATTGCTCGGCGCTGGTGATGACCCAGCCCAATGCGCCAAAGACCACGATGATCGAAGCGGATGAGATCAGCCCCGGCACAAAGGCCGCACGCCAGTCGAAACCGCGCGCCCGTGGTGGCGGTGGCGGTCCCTCTGGCGCGGGCCGGATGGCCGAGGCAGCGCGGGTCTCGGGCGGCATGCTCACTCAGAGATGACGGGCAGATCCGGATCGGCGACAAGCCATGTATCGACCATGTCATCAACGGCCCCGCGCGCGATCAGCGCGCCCAGCGCGTCATCAACCCAGTCGACCAGCGGGTTCTCGTAAGCGAACAGCAACCCGTGGCCGGGGTCATTGTCATCCGCGGGCAGGATCGCGACGATATCGGCCTCGGGGATCTGCACGGCGGTCGCGAACAGCGCCGTGGGCAGAGCGGCCACAGTCGCATCGATCTGACCGGCCTGCATGGCCTGAAACACGCCTGCCTGATCGTCATAGACCATGACGCCTGACGCCCCGATCACGTTTTCCAGATAGGTCAGGTCGGTGGTCCCGATCGTCGCGCCCCAGCGCGCCTCGCGCAGCGCGTCGAAACTGTCGGCACCAACCACGGGCGCGTCGGGCAGGGCAATCACGGCCTTGTCGGGCTGCAGATAGATCTGGCTGAAGGTGACCACCTCGGCCCGCGCGGGCGTGACCGACACCTGATTGATCGCGAAGTCAAAGGGCTTGGGCCCCGGCGCGATGATCTGCTCGAAGGTCTGCGCGACCCAGACGACCTGATCGGGGGCAAAGCCCATTTCTTCTGCCAGTTCATAGATCAGCGCGCTTTCGAACCCTTCGCCGCTGGCCGGGTCATTATCCATCATCCAGGGCGGAAAGACCGGGTCGGATGTGCCGACCGTCAACTGGCCCGGTGTCATCAGACGCGGGTCATCGGGCGTGCCCTCGGTCGCAAGGGCCGGTCCGGCAAGGCCAAGTGCGAGGGTCAGTGTCGTGAACAGGCGCGGGAACACGGCAGGGTCCTCTCTGTCAGGCGCGCGGGCGGCGCGCGGGAAGCTGCCCCCATGTTGCGACTATGCGCGGGCTTGGCAAGCCCAAAGGCGCGCGGCCGCCTTGATGCGTCCTGCGCAGGTCCCAGCGCCTAGCGCAGTGATCTGCCCTTGACCACGGCATCCGGGCCGAAGCGGGCGCGCAGGCGATCCATGGCGGCCTCGGCTTCGGCGCGGCGGGCGGCGCCCGGGTCCAGCAGATCGGGGCTGAAGCCCGGCCCCTCGGCCCGTGTCAGATCGGATAGGCCCACCCCCAGCAGCCGGAATGGTCCCGCATCCATCGCCTGATCCATGAGCGGGCGCGCGGCGCGGTAGATCACATCGGCCAGCGTCGTGGGGGCGTGCAGGCTGTGGCGCCGTGTCAGGATGCGGTGATCGGCGCGCTTGAGCTTCAGCGTCACGACGCGCCCGGCCAGCTCCTTGGCCTTGGCCCGGGCCGAGACCTGATCGGCCAGCCGCCACAGATGCCCGTCCAGGAGGTCAGGGTTGCGCAAATCCGCATCGAATGTCGTTTCCTTCGAGATGGATTTGACTGTCGGGTCACGCGCCACGGGACGCGTATCGATCCCCCGCGCCAGATGCCACAGCCGCGTGCCCATGCCGCCGAACCGGGCCACAAGCTCGGTCTGGTCCCAGCGCAGCAGATCGTCGATGGTGGCAATGCCCGCGCGGTCAAGCTGCGCGCGCATCGCCGCGCCGACCCCCCAGATCATACCCACCGGCTTGCCGCGCAGAAAGGCTGCCGTGCCCGCGCGGTCGATCACGGAAAACCCGCGCGGCTTGTCCAGATCAGAGGCGATCTTGGCCAGAAACTTGTTATGTGACAGCCCGACCGAGCCGGAAAGCTGCAATTCCCGCTCCATCCGCCGCACCAGCCCGGCGAGCAGCGCCGCCGGGGGGGCGCCGTGCAGCCGCGCTGTGCCGCCAAGGTCAAGAAACGCCTCATCCAGCGACAGCGGCTCAATCGCGGGGGTCAGATCCTCCATCATCGCGCGGATCTCGCGTGAAGCGCGGGTATAGGCATCGAAGCGCGGTTTGACGATCACGGCCTCGGGGCAGAGTTGCAGCGCCTTGAACATCGGCATGGCAGAGCGCACACCGTGAATGCGCGCGATGTAGCAGGCGGTCGTCACAACCCCGCGCCGCCCCCCGCCCACGATCACGGGTTTGTCGCGCAGCGCGCGGTTGTCGCGTTTCTCGACACTGGCATAGAAAGCGTCGCAATCCATATGCGCGATGGCCAGCGTGAACAGTTCCGGCCCGGCGATAACGCGCGGTGAATGGCAGGCCGGGCAGCGGGGACCGGCATCGAACTGGCACAGGCAATCGCGGCACAGGGATGGCATGGCTCAGATATACGCGCCTGCGAGGGCTGCGGCTATGGCAATCCGCGCCAGTGCGATCAGGATCGGGCGATCAGGGATGGGCGACCGAGCAATCCATGCTGCGTGCCGAGAGGCGCAGGCAGGCACGTTCGGCTTCGGACCGAGTCAGCCCGGCAAAGCTGGCCTCGAACCGTCCGCTGGTTTGCCGGATACGGCTGACCCCATTGCCCAGCGCGCCGGCCTCGGCCATCTTGACGGCGATCAGCCCCCGTTCTGCCTCGTGGCGCGACGGGAATTGCCCCAGCGACACGCCCCATGTCCGCCCGCTGTCGGATGTGGACAGGCGGCTGACCATTTCGGTTTCGGCCAGTTCGGTTTCGGCGGCGTGCTGGGTGCTGCCCTGCGGTGCGGCCTGCGGGGTGCCGGAGGACGGCGTGCTGGTCAGGATGATGTCGGGGTTGGGCGCGGGGCGCGGATCCGCGGCGGGCTGGTTCGGCCCGGCATTCATCGTCAGGCTGATCGCGGCATCCATCAGCGAGCGCTGCGCGTCCTGATCCTTGAGGAAAGAGGTTTCCGCGCCCGCCCATATCGTGTCCGTCATTGTGCCGGGCTGTTCGGCCGAGGCGAGTGTGACATCTGATATCGCTTCATCCAGCGCCTCGGGGCGGGCCGGTGCGGCCTCTGCCAGGGCGGGCTGCTCCGGTGACGGGTCGGGGCTGGCTGTGGCCAGTGCTTCGGGGCGCATCGGTGGGATGGCGGGGCTTTCCGTGCCGGGGGCGGCTGCGATGATCGGTGCGCTGCGGTCCTCGGCGATATCTGTTTCGCTCAGCGCTTCCATGACCTCGACCACCTCGGCCACGACCATGGGCCCGGCATCGTCTGTCATGTCTTCTTCCGGGGTGTGGGGTGCGCTGTCGTCATCTTCCAACGCGGCCAGATCATCCGGATCGGCCAGCGTGAACCCGGCCTCGATGGCGGCGGCAAGCTCGGCCTCATCCGCGCTGTTGCCCAGACCGCTTGCCTCTGCCTCTTCCGGGCGGGCGCGGGGCAGGACGGCCAGCGCTTCGGGTGCGCGATCCGTTTCATCCACTGCGGCGACCGATTCGCTTACAGCCTCGGCCAGTTCCTCGGCGGCCGTATCATCGACGCTTTGCTGCACGGCCAGCATCAGTTCTTCATCCGGCAGGGCGTCGGGCTGGGCCTGTCCGCGTGCCATGGGGCGGGGGCTGGTGCGGACCGCCAGTTGCAGGCGGATGGTCTTGGCCGCACCACGTGGGTCATCATCGCCATTACGGGGTTGCGACCCGCTGGCCTGCGCGACGGCGGTGCCGGCGGGGCCCTGATAATCGGGGGTGCGCGGCGCACGGCTGGCCACCCGCGTCGCAGCCCGGTTGAACCCGATATCCATCAGCTCGGCCACATGCGCATTGCGCGCCGCAGCAGTTGATCCGCCGAACATGGTCGCGATGATATGCTTTTCGCCGCGCTTGGCCGACGCGGTCAGATTGAACCCGGCGGCACGGGTATAGCCGGTCTTGATACCATCAGCGCCCGAATAGGCATCCAGAAAGCGGCGATTCGTGTTGGGCACTGTGCCCACGCCCGCGTGATCGCTGCGGCGCGAGAAGATGTTGAAATACTGCGGATAATCGAAATAGAGCTGGCGGCCGAGGATGGTCATGTCGCGCGCGGTCGAGACATGGCCCGTCTGGGTCAGCCCGTGTGGGTTGCGGAAGGTCGTGTTGTTCATGCCCATGGCACGGGCCGTGCGGGTCATGCGCTGGGCGAATTCCTCGACCGAGCCGGAAATCCCTTCGGCGATCACGATGGCCGCGTCATTGGCGGAGCGCAGCGCCGAGGCACGGATCAGGTAGCGCAGGGAAATCCGCTGCCCCTCACGCAGGCCGAGGCAGACACAGGTCGCCTGGGTCGCGCGACGGCTGACTGTAAATTGCGTATCCAGCGAGACCTCGCCATGCTTGACAGCCTCGAACGCCACATAAAGCGTCATCATCTTGGTCAGNGATGCGGGGTGAAGCTGCGTGTCATGGTTGCGGGCGAAGATAACCTCGCCATTGCGGGCATCCATGACCATTGCCGCATAGGGCGCGGACTGTGCCACGCCAGCGAATACCATCGTGCATAACATGACCCATACGGTCACGCCATGACGAACCACCTGCAAAAAGGTCGTCTGCATCCTGTGCCTCTGCC
>SL_7KL_010_BRINEDRAFT_10001388_pt1 | contig 11619 bp, 3 predicted proteins | sample SodLak_010_BRINE_FD_10663 | JGI IMG/M metagenome (IMG submission 10663)
GAAGCCTCACCTCCCCGTCCCGAGCCGATGATCAGTTCATCCCGTCCATCTGAAGTGACATCTAACCAAGCCATTCCGGGGCCAAGCTGGCTCAGTTTGTAAGGCAGCAGCGGCTGCACAGCATAATCATCATACGTGTCTTCATGATGGGTGTGGTTAATTTGGCTTGACATATCGCTGAAGATGGGAGCAGAATATTCGCGTAAAGTTGCTTCATCTTGTTGCTGAGCCGTGTGAAGATCATTCTCGGAATCCAAAACAGGATAACTTGACTGATCAATTTCGTATATGCGATTCACCTTAAGGGTGTCGAGGCGACTGGTTGTTCCATCCGGCCAGGTGATGAACAGAGTGTGGTCTGAGCTTGATGGAGTGGCAGCAAATACCGTAAGTGGATCAGAGCCTGATAAATATTCCCCACTGGTAAAAACTTGCTTGGTTTGGCTTTCGACCGGACCTCCGTGTAGCTCTAATTTTGCGCCAATGGCTTGAGTATTCGGCGATTTACCATTTAACCGAACAGCAATTCGTGGTGCAGAAGTGGTGTTTCGGTAAATTACGCCTGCGTCATCCATGCGGCTTACCGCAAGATCGAGCAGGCCGTCATTATTAAAGTCGGCAACGGCCATACCAAAAGAAATATCGTCCTGGGAAAACCCCCAGTCGCTGCTTGCATCTGTGAAGGTTAAGTCTCCGTTATTTTTAAACCCCTTGTTTACCTGCAATAACTCGGGATGCATGAGCAGCGTGAGTTCTGATGATGCCTGAGGTGATATGGCCCGGCTAACATAATTAAGTTGAGCATCAAGATCCTGAAGGTCCAGTTTAAATCCTGTGTTCACAAGTACATCCTCGTAGCCATTCAGCGTTACGTCTAAAAAACGTGTTGCCCATGACCATTCACTTGCCTCAAGGCCGCTATAGTAGGAAGTTTCAGCGTAAGTGTTGTCTCCCCGGTTTACAAAAAGGGAATTGCGATTGTATTGAGGACGATTTGTATACTCACCCATGGGTAAAGGATATGGAAACTTGGTGTCCATCTGGATGAGACGCTTTTGATGCTCCATACTCAGCATTTCTACCACAAATATATCTGTCAGTCCATTTCTGTTGATGTCGGAAAAATCAACAGCCATGGAAGAAAAGCTGGAATTTCGAATGGCGAGCGTATCCAGCGACTGGAACGTGCCATCACCTTGGTTTATCCAGATCCGGTCGGGAGTCCAAAAGTCATTGGCTACGTAGAGATCGGGCAGGCCGTTCCCGTTCAAATCCTGAAAACGTGCCGTTAGCCCCCAATCTCTTTGCAGGCCTCCGGGGGTGCCGTCACTTTGCTTAAAATAGTTTTCGTCATCTTCAGCGAGGCTGAATGTTCCATCTCCGTTGTTGATGTATAGTTCATCTTTTTCACCCAGTTCACGCGGATCAGAAGGCTGATCTTCATGCCTGATCAACGCAAAGTCATTGCTGAAAGGCGCGACAAGCGAATCCCCGACTACGATATTTTCCCGGGCAAGATCTCTGAATGAATAGATATCTCTTACGGACTTTTTTTTATAGTTGACGATATAAAGGTCAGGAAATCCGCTACCGTTGATATCCGCTACGGCCATACTCATACTTCCATTCGATGGGCCGAGGCCGCTGTTTTCTTTCAGCTCAAAGTTTCCGTTTCCATCGTTCAGATATAGAACATTCCCATTATCAAGCGATGTAACCAACAAATCGAGATGGCCATTGCCATTTACATCGGTAAAAAGAGTGCCGGTTGATAAATAATCTTCGTGAGCAACACCCGCCTGCTCCGTAATATCCTCGAACTGAAAACCACCAAGGTTTTTATAGAGTCTGTTATTCCCAAATAGCTTAGCAAAATAGAGATCGGGTAAGCCATTGCCGTTTATGTCTCCGGCGGCAACACCTGAGCCATTCATGAGAACCCTGTTTTCATCAATTTGTTCGTCCGTCAACGCATTTTTTATAGTAATACCGGTTGTGGATGGCGGGAGCATTTCAAATCCAGGCTTAGAATCCGGTCGTTCGGGGAGTTCTGCCCATCTGTAACCATTCTCTTCGATCCAGGTGAGCTCTATTTTTTCGTGAGTACAACCAAGCAAATATGCCAGAAGACAAATAAATATAATCAGGAATTTATTCTTCAATAGGTTTCTCTTTTATTGCAAGTGAATACATCCACAAATTTTATTGATTAAAGTTTTGGAACTTGATTTTAGTGATCTTAATAGTAAGCCTCAAGTCCGGCACGAAATTATATAAAGGTGTAATACCTGTTTTATATATAGATAATCATGAATTAAATAAATGTTATGTGTAAAATAAATATGTTGAATAGTTTTAAAGTTACACAAAAGGTGCACAGACATTAATTTTGCTCAATTTACGCAAATATTGATAAGCCGAATAATATCAGTATTTTAACACCCAAATAGTATATTTAATTTGAATGTTTGCTGATTTATTTCTTAAACATTTGCTTTATTGAGCAAAATGGTTTTACTTGATCTTACAACATTCACGAAATTTTTTCACAGGTTTAAATACGTAGATAACCTCACGAAAAGGTAGGTTCAATGCATTATAAACGTATTAATTGTGTAGTTGCTCAACAACCTGTTCTTAGCTGTCTTACGAATCTTAAAGAGAACATTTTAACACACGAAATGGAAGCGCTTTTACGGAGTTAGTTATTTTGATGTGTCATATAATTTCTAAACCAAAACACTAAACAGAAGGTAAAATATGTCTATACGGCTACAAAATTCTCACATACGAGATGGGATATATCAATCTCTGTCTTTCGTAAAAAAAACAGGTGTAGGTTTAATCCTGCTACTATTTTTCTGTGGAACAGTACTTGGGCAGGATATTGAAATCACCGGTAACGTAACATCAACGGAAGGTGAAACTCTTCCAGGAGTTACAATCATTGTGCAGGGAACAGACCGGGGAACTACAACAAATCTGGAGGGAAACTTTACAATTATGGCACCGCCAGATGGTGTGCTGATTTTCTCTTTTATCGGATTTATAGGCAGAGAGATAAATGTAGATGGTCGTACTGAAATTGATGTTCAGTTAACGGAAAGAGTAGCTGAACTGGATGAGCTTATTGTTACCGGATATTCCGTTCAAAGACGTGGAGATATTACAGGATCTATCTCTACAGTCGATGTAGGTAACATTCAGAGTCAAACTTCTTCGAGTGTTTTACAGCGTTTGGACGGAGCCGTTTCTGGTGTAACCGTTCAAAGCAGCGGATCTCCTGGAGCAAGGAGTACGGTGCGAATCAGAGGTATTAGTTCATTTCAAAATAATGATCCACTCTATATTATTGACGGAACACCTGTTGAAGATGACTTTGCCAACTGGTTGAACCCTAATGATATTGAATCGATTCAGGTACTGAAAGATGCTTCTGCCGCCTCTATTTATGGTTCACGCGCAAATAACGGTGTAATTATTATTGAAACCAAAAAGGGACAGACAGGGGCCCCGCAGGTATCTGTAGATCTGCGAACAGGTATTGCCACGCCCGTTGGTGGATATGATGATTTCCTGATTCTGGATGCCCTTGAATATCACGAGGTAGTGAGGAGAAGTGCGCTAAATTCGGGTCAGCCTGTGCCTACAAATATATATGGCGACCCGAATAATCCATCTATACCAAACTACATTTGGCCAAATGATGGAACAAATCAAACCAATGATTTAGGACAGTTTGGTTTTACGGAGAATGACTATGTTTTTGGCGATCAGGGGAACATCAATCAGCAGTTTATGCCTGCAAGTACAGGTACAAACTGGTGGGATGAAGTTTTTGGTACGGCGGTTTCCTCCGATATGAACATCGCCGTTTCTGGCGGTGGTGACAATAATCGATATAATGTTTCCTTTAATTATTTCGATCAGGAGGGTACTGCACGCGACAATCGGTATCAGCGCGGTACAATCCGGATCAATACAGAATTTGATATCGGGAGGTTAACCATTGGAGAAAACATCACACTGGCTCGCGATGAAAGTTTCGGGGGAATTGACCTTGGCCAAGGTGCTGAGGACACAATTATAGGTAAAAACATATTAACCCAACCCGTTGTACCGGTTCGGGATGTCGGCGGTAATTTTGCCTCCGGAAAAGCTGTTGGTCTTGGAAATAATTCGAATCCTGTAAAATTAGGCGATTCAAACAAGGACGACATCAATGCCAATACCCGGATATTCGGGAACGCTTTTGCTCGAGCGGAATTGATCGAGGGTCAGCTTTTGGCAACATCCAGATTCGGATTTAATTTAGGCAACAACACCTTTACCTCATTCTCACCTACATTCCCGGAAAACTCTGAACCAAACTTCACGAATGGTTTTGCTGAAGGTAGAAACGAATCACAGGAATGGACATGGAGTAATACCGTGAACTATATTAACACATTTGCTCAAGACCATAGCGTAACGGTGCTGGCAGGGCAAGAAGTAACCAGAGCTGAATCCCGGTTTATTACAAGTTCAATGAGCGACTATATCAATACAAGCCTGAATTCAAGGTATATACAGGATGCTCTTGGCGACCCGGAAACCCAAAATACAAGCACAAGCGGTAGTGAAAGTACACTGTTGTCTTTCTTTGGTAAAGTCGATTATAATTTTGACGACCGGTACCACCTGAGTTTAACCGTTCGAAGAGATGGCTCATCCAGGTTGGGCCCCGATAACAGGTGGGGTACATTCCCCGCGGCAAGTGCCGGATGGCGTATAAGTGGCGAGTCATTTATGGATGATTTTGATTTAATATCAAACCTGATGTTGCGTGCCGGATGGGGAATTACCGGTAATCAGTCTATACCTACTGGCCGGCTGTTTGATCAGTTTGGCGGTTCTACCGGAACAACCTTCTATGATATTACAGGCTCTGGAAGCAGTATCAGATCTGGTTTTAGGAGTACATCGCTGGGTAATCAAAATTTGAAGTGGGAGGAGAACGAGTCATATAATTTAGGAGTAGATTTGGAACTATATCAGGGACAGTTCAACTTCGTCTTTGATGTCTTTCAGCGTGAAGTCGATAATCTTTTGTTCAATCCTCCATTGCCATTAACGGCAGGACAGGCTGCTCCGCCGATCCAGAATGTGGGTAAAATGCGAAATCGCGGATTTGATTTTAGCATAGGCTACAATGGACAAGTCAGTGACGACTTTGCATGGAATGTGAGTCTAAACGGAACACACTATAAGAACGAGATTCTTCGGATTGATGGTGACCAGGAGTTTTTCAGTGGCCCCATTAGCGGACGTGGTGCAACAATTTCACGAAATTTTGTTGGCCAGCCTATCGGTGCATTTTTCGGGATGAAAGCTGACGGGATATTCCAGAACTGGGCTGAAGTGGATGCTCACGCTAGTCAGGATGGCGCTCGTCCTGGACGAATGAGATTTGTGGATACAAACGGAGACGGCCAGATAACTGCTGCAGACCGTACCGTGATCGGCAGTCCGCACCCGGATTTCGTTGGAGGCTTGAACTTAGGTGCCCGCTGGAGAAACTGGGATCTGCAATCCAGTTTCTTTGGATCATTTGGTAATGAAATATTTGATGTACAGAAAGAGTTCTACGTTTTCAGGCTCTTCAATACAAACGTCAGGCGTGATGTGCTGGATAGGGCGGCTGAACTTAACATAGACGGCCCAGCTATTCAAAATGGCGAACGTGTATCCGGTGCAGAAGTAATAAATCCGGGTGCAGAGTATCCCCGTTTAGATGACGATGACACTTTCAGCGATGAATACAGCAGTTTCTACGTGGAAGATGGTTCATACGTCCGCATGCGTAGCCTGCAGATCGGGTATAACATCCCACCGGGCACTCTTCCGGGAGTACAGAATATGAGGCTTTATGTTCAGGGAGAAAACCTGTTTACGATAACCGGATATAGCGGCGTAGATCCATCTTTGCCAACCTCTAATGTGGGGGGCAGTGCCGGGAATGTTCGCGATCAAACCATGGGTGTTGACCGAGGTATTTACCCAAGTAACCGATCTTTTAGTATTGGTATAAGCGCAACATTTTAAGCACAAAATTTTTAATTCATAAAAAGAAGACAATGAACATATTTCAAAACTATAAAATACTGTTTGGCACAGCTATTCTTCTTCTCGCCGGAGGATTTCTCTACGGCTGTCAAGACGATTTTCTGGTGGGTGAAGCCCAGGGTAGCCTCGATGAGCAAACACTTGCAAATCAAAATGGGGTGGAAGGTAATCTCATAGGAACCTACAGAATGCTGGGTGGCGGATGGGACGGTTTTGGTCTTTGGGGAACCGGGTCCAGCAACTGGATCTTCGGCAGTGCCTCTACAGATGATGCATATAAAGGTTCTGAACCGGGTGACCAGGGTCCAGTAACGGACGTAGAGCTCTACAACTGGAGCACAGGTGGAACCGATGAGTATGTAAATGACAAGTGGGCCGCTCTTTATGAGGGTGTAAACCGGGCAAATTCGACCATCAGGCTTCTCGACCGGCTTTTAGAAAACGATCCTGGCTCTGTTCCAGAAGCAGATGCGGTTAGCATACGTGGTGAAGCCCTGTTCTTAAGAGCATACTATCATTTTGATGCATGGCGAATGTGGGAGAATATCCCGTACTACCTTGAGGACGATGAAGACTTTCGGAAAACAAATGTGGGGGTTGATGTTATTGGAAATCTTACGAACGACCTGGAACAGGCAATTTCTCTTTTGCCTGACCAACCCAGAAATGGTGAGGTAGGTCGCGTAAGCTCCTGGACAGCCCGTGCACTTCTCGGAAGAGTTCAGATTTATGCCGGAGATTATGGCTCAGCTTTAACAACTCTCCGGGAGGTTCGTAATAGCGGCCCTTATGACCTTGAAGAAAATTTTCAACGAGTATGGACCGGATTTGGTGAATTTGCCAACGGTCCTGAAACGATACTCGCCTTCCAGGCATCAAGCAATGATGGAAACCCCAATGGCGATAATGCAAATTTTGATATGCGTCTTGCATTTCCACATAGCGGCAGCCCGTTCGGTTGTTGCGGTTTCTTTCAGCCGTCACAAAATTTGGTAAATTTCTTTGTAGTGGATGATGATGGCCTTCCTCTGGCAATCACCGACGCTTCATGGAACGACAGGGATGATAACCTTGCAGCCGGTGCAGACGTGCCTGTTGATCCGCGTCTCGACTGGACCGTTGGCCGAGACGGTGTACCCTATAAAGATTGGGGCAACCATGAATCAGGCTGGATCCGCGATAGAGGCTATGCAGGTCCCTACAGCCCCAAAAAACACGTTCATGAAGCTGCAAGTGGTGCCGAAAGTAATGTGGGGTGGAACGCAACACACCTGAATTCAGTAAACTGGCATCTCTACAGGTATGCAGATCTTCTCTTGCACCTTGCAGAAGCCGAAGTTGAAGAAGGAAGCCTTGACAATGCATTGGACATTGTGAATGAAATACGAGCTCGTGCCGGAGCGGCTGCACAAGGACCAGGAGAATCGGCTGATGATATAGCAGTGCCGATAGATGATCCTTCCATTACCTGGGCAGATTATTCAATTGGCCTGTATGACTCCTTTCCAGATCAGGAATTTGCCCGTCAAGCTGTTCGGAATGAAAGAAGGCTTGAGCTTGCAATGGAAGGACACCGTCTATTTGACCTGAAGAGATGGGGGATTGCCGAAGAGGTTCTCAACGCTTATACCAGCAGGGAGGCAGCCAGAAGATCTTATCTTAGCGGCGCGGCGCCTTTTCAAGAGCGCCACAACCGCTATCCAATACCTTCGCTTCAGGTAGATGTAAGTAGGGTAGACGGTGAAAACCGGCTTGAGCAAAATACGGGCTGGTAAAACTACCATTTTTAACAAAAGATAGTTGTTCATAAAAATCCCGGTGGCTGTAAAGCTGCCGGGATTTTTTTATTAGCAAACTGAGTTCAATTCATAAATCAAAATATAAAAGTCGCCCTTCCCTTACTGACGCTCCTACTTTGAATGAAAAGGGATTCAGGGGAGCACGTTCACCAGAATGTAGAAAATAATGATCGACTCCCTTCTGGCCGGGGCATACCGATGGGTATATCCCTCCGTCAGCCGTTGAAAGGCTTCTGATTTCTATCATTATGAACCGAATTCAGGTCAGTATGAATTGAGCCGGAAAAACTGCAGCTCATCGTTTTGATTGGCTACAAGAACGGCTTTTCCATCGGCTGTCTCTATTAGCGTAATATATTTGACATCTTTTGGAGCGTGAAATCCGCTTTTCTGAACGGATACAGGTTTAAGATTACCGGTGCCATCCCCACTCAAAAGCAGACCTTTTCCTGCGTCTGCCCGCGGGATATTAGGTTCGGTTTGAAACATATTCCCTGCAATAAGAAGATCATTCGTTTCGTCTCTTTTAAAATTATGAATAATCATGCTTTTTAAGGGTGACATTTGTGCTTCTATGGGGAGTTGTTCAACTGCAAAAGATCCGCTTCCATTATTCGTAAGTTTCAGGCTTGCAAACGTATCGATTTCATAATAAAGGGCACTATTCAACTCTTCGTTACTAAAAATGGATTGAATAGGCACTGTTGAAAAATCTTTAAATGTATTGTATTGGTAACTCAGCCTGTTGATTGTGGTTGCCATTTTTGCCAGCCCAAAATAGGGATACTGTACCCCATCAATTTCCTGAACAAAAACGAGATCCGTATCCCATCCATCGCCAAAGTCAGAAGCATAAACACCAAACTTGCTTTCTTCGGATGAAAGAAAGGAAAAATTAAGTCCCTGGTTGCCCAATATCAGGTCCATTTGCCCATCATTGTTGAAATCTCCTTTTTCAATACTCCACCACCAGCCTCTTAATGGCGGTAGGTCCATTGTCTCAGTAACATTACTCAGTGTCTTTCCCTCATTTCGATAAAACTGGACCGGCATCCATTCCCCAACTGTTACCAGGTCAAGCTTCTCATCACCGTCAAAATCAACCCAAACAGCATCTGTCACAAGCCCGCCCGGATCAATCATGTCCGGTGCCACTTCAGTAGTAATATCCGTAAATCGCCCACCATCATTTCGTAGTATATAACTACGCACAGGATTTGGGTATCCTCTTGGCGCCACTCTTCCGCCAACAAAGAGATCCAGCTGACCATCACCCGTAAAATCTCCTGCTTCAATTGTTGTTGTACTTGTGCGTATTTCAGGCAGAGCGTCCGGATCGTACATAAACTTACCGTTTCCCTTGTTGATGTATAACCGATCCTGTAAAAGTTCTGAAATACCGGATAAACGAAAACTACCGCTGCTCACATAAAGGTCCGGCAAACCGTTTCCATTCGCATCAAAAAATGTTGCTCCCCAGTCTTCAAAATTGCTGTTATTTTTCCAGGGTTGATCTTCGTTTGATTCTGTAAAGCGTCCATCTTGTTGCTGAATGAACAACGTTCCAGAAGCGTCGGCCACCCCCCCTATGAATATGTCATCAAGTCCATTACCATTTACATCTGCTACTGCAACAGGCATAATTTCTTTGGAGATCTGGTATGGGAGCATCGCCTGAATACTGAAATCTGTGTATGAGGTTTCCCGATGCCTCATCAGTTCATTACCCGGGGGTGACAGAAGCGTAAAGAGTGCCTTGTTCCTGCCATTGGGAGAATGCTCTTCCTGAACAGGCTGTCCAGCATCTTCATGATACAGTGTAATGTGCTGATTGGTCTCCAAATCAGTTAAAATCTGGGTTTTTCCGTCAGGCCAGGTAATTTCCAGTGAATCTACCGACCCGGCTTCTTCGCCCAAGCCAAAATGGATACGATCGTCTACAGTTGACATATAGCCCCTGTAGGGAGTATGCTGGATATACTGCTTATTTCCGTTCTGAGTTAGCGTGATTTTGGCTCCCAGGCCCCGCCGATTGGGTGTTTCGCTTTTGAGTGAAATTTGCAAATAATTGAAAGCTTGATCATCTCTCCCCCTGTTTTCAAAAATCTGAGCTGTATCATTAATATTGCTGATGACAAGGTCGAGCCGGCCGTTATTATTGAGATCAGCGTAGGCAGCTCCATAGGAAAAATTGGGTTGATAAAGCCCCCAATCCCTGGTTTTGTTGGTAAACGTGAGGTTGCCGTTATTTTGAAACATGTAGTTGGATCCCCGATAACTATGCAGGTCTTCCAAAATCTGAAGCTCTTCCCTTTTTACCTGTTCTTCATCGCCGGACCTGCGCGCCCGGAACATATCGGAGAGGTAATCAAAATCGTTCACGGCTTTAGGGTATCCGTTACTAATGAAAAGATCTTTATGCCCATCGTTATCAAAATCCGCAAAAAGTGCGGCCCAGCTCCAGTCTGTATAGGCTACACCGGCCATTCTTCCAATTTCACTAAAGATGATGTCACCATTTTCCGAAACGCCCTGGTTCAGCTGGAGCGTGTTTGTATTGTAATGGGGGAAATATCCCTGTTGACGCAGCTGCTGAAACGTACTGTACGTAGTAGATCCACTCATCCGTTTGCGGTCTTCCAAATTTTCGGGCATCATATCGGTCTGTATGATATCAGGCCACCCGTTGTTTGAAAAATCCGCAATATCCATCCCCATACCGGCAAAACTGGAATGCTTCAGGTAGTCAGCAGCCCTGTCTTCAAACGTGCCGTCTCCGTTATTGATATAAAGTACGTCGTTAGGCGTAATGTCATTGGAGATGTAAATATCGGGCCAGCCGTTATTATTGAGATCTGATACTACAACACCTAAACCATATCCAAGCCTGTTAAGTATGCCGGCTTCTTCTGATACGTTCGTAAATGTACCGTCACCATTATTTCTGTAGAGTCGGTCAACACCATACTCGTTCGGCATTCTTGCCCCGCTGAAACTTCCTCCGGTATCGCCCCTGCCAAACTCTCCGGGCGAATTACCCAGCAAATATAGATCCAGAAGCCCATTTCGGTTATAATCAAAAAATACTGCATGTGTGGTAAAGCCGGGGTCATCAATCTGATAATCAGAAGCTGCTTCCGTAAACGTGTTATCACCGTTGTTCAAATACAAAAGATTCCGGCGTTCGTCCGGCTCCGTCCATGGAGCACCAGATACAGACAGGTAGATATCCATATAGCCATTATGGTTAATATCCACCATCGAAACACCGGTTACACGCTTGTCTGTTTGAATACCGGACAGCTCAGTGATATCCCGAAAGCTCATATCTCCTTCATTCAGATACAAACGGCTCGGAACCATATTTCCGGAAAAAAAGATATCCGGTAGTCCATTATTGTTGATATCCCCTATCGCAACCCCGGCCCCGTTATAGATAAAATGATCGGTTTGAACATTTAGTGAATCCGTAGATTCAATGTCGTTTGAAAAGGTGATATTTGTTCTTTCCGGGGATAGTTCATGGAATATTTTATCAGAATCGTCTTCGTGGCTGCAGGCTGTGATCAATAAAAGTGCTGCGCAAAAATATATTCCCAACCTAAAAAGAAGTGCCATTTAATAAAAATAAAAGTGCAAAATGTATTCTGTCCTTCAACAATATATAAAAACTACCTGACTACTCCCTACAAGGAACCCGGCGCGAAGAGTACAC
>SL_7KL_010_BRINEDRAFT_10001389_pt1 | contig 11614 bp, 9 predicted proteins | sample SodLak_010_BRINE_FD_10663 | JGI IMG/M metagenome (IMG submission 10663)
CGAGATCGTCGCGCGGCGCCCCGGCCTGCGCAGCTACGTCCCGGGCAGCCGGTTCGGCCGATACCGCCAGGCCTTCATCCACGCCTTCATCCACGCCTTCATCCACGCCTTCCTCGGCCAGGCCACGGGTATCATGCAATGGCCCCGCTGGCGGAGGCGGGCTGTCATCCGCAGTTTCCGCTGCCCCTTCCAGCGTGCCGCGCAAGCGCGCACCGAGCTTGCGGACCCCGGTCAGGACCTCTTCCTCCGCCTGCGGCTGCGGCTGCGGCTTCTCCAGAGGAATGTCGATAAAAGCGGCTGGCTGCGGACGTACGGATCGCGGCGGCGCATCGGCGATTTCCGCGCCGACCGTCTGCGCCGCATCATCCGGCGCCGGCTGATAGGTGTCAGCGAAGGCATGCTGTCCGGTCGCATAAGCCCTGTCAGGCGCCGGCGCATCCGCGCGGGCATGACGGTGTTCGGCCAACGCCACACCGACCGCAGCCGCGCCGAGCGCACCGGCCTGCTCGTTTGGTGACGCCCGACCGGTCCAGGCCGTATCGATTTCGCCCGCGGCGCCGTAATACGGCTCTTGCTCATAAGGATCGGAATCCCGCCGCTGCGCTGCATGGCCGTAGCCCGCAGCCATTGCCGGCGCCGCCGGCGCACCGCCGGAAATCAGCGCGGCGACCACGACCCCGCCGGTGGCGACGAAGGCTGCACCGAGCGTCGCCAGAATGATCGTGGGCGCCTTGCGCGGGAAGACGGGTTCGCGCGGCACAATGGCGCGCGAGACGATGCGCGCATCGGGCAATGTCGCATTCTGCGAGCCACGCGCAATCGCTTCGCGGTAGCGGGTGAGATAGTTCTCCAGCTGCTCGCGCTCGGCCCGCGCCTCGCGTTCGAGAGCGCGCAATTGCACTTCACTCTCATTGGCTTGCGCGACGACGCTCATCTGCGCATCGAGCGCGGCTTCCAGCGATTGGACACGCGAGGCGGCGATGCGGGCCTCGTTCTCCAGGATTCGCACCGTCCGCTCCGCAGATGCGGTGATCTGCTCGTCGAGATCGGAAAGCTGAGCACGAAGCTCCAGTATACGCGGATGCCCGGGCAGCAGCGTGCGCTGTTCAAGCGCGATCTGCGAGCGCAGATCGATGCGCTGTTCGATCAGCCGGCCGATCAGGTCGTTGCTCGCGACATCAGGAATTTCAAAGGCCCTGCCCTCGGCGATCATCTCGCTGAGCAATTGCGCCCGCGCTTCCGAATCGGCCTGGGCGGAGCGCGCTTCCGCGAGCCGGGTGTTGAGATCGCTCAATTGCTGCGAGGAGATGTTGGCGCTTTCACCGCTCAGAAACAGGCGCGAGGAAGAGCGGAACGATTCCACGGCGGCTTCCGCCTCGCTCACGCGCGCACGCAGATCCTCGATATTGGTGCCGAGCCAGTTCGAAGCGGCCCGCGCGAGTTCGGCCTGCGCCTCCTCGAGATGTTCGAGATAGACCTCGGCAATGGTGTTGGCGGCCCGCGCCGAGAGGTCGGGATCCGAAGAGCGGAATTCGATGGCGAGAACACGTGAGCGCGGCACGGCATAGACCATCAGGGCGCGGTAATACGAATCGAAGATCCGGTCTTCCTCGTTTCCGTCGAAGCTTCCATCGGCGATGCCGAGCATGGTGCGCACGCGCGTGATCGGGTCCATCGGCCCGACCAGCGGATCGAATTCGGCATTGCCGACGAGCCCCAGCCGGCGAATCGTCTCCCGCGCCACCTCGCGCGAGGTGACGATCTGGACCTGGCTCAGCACCGCCTGCTCGTCGATCGTGCCGCCCGGCAATTCGCGCTCGGAGAGGGTACGGGTGAAGACGCTGTCCCGATTCTCCAGAAGCACCTGGGTTTCGCCCGCGAAACGCGGCGTCGCGGTGAGAACGAACACGATCGCGCCGATGGCGACGGCAACGGTAATGGCGAGGATCGTCTTGATACGCCCGCGCAGGGCCAACAGGATCTCGCGCAGATCCACCATGCCATCGCGACCGCCATGGTCAAACGACGCATCTCGAGGTTGCTTCATCTCGCGCTCCATACTGGCTTCCATATCGGGCCGGATTTGCGCACAGGATGAACAGACAGGGTTTCCGGATGGTTAAGAAAAACAACCGACAGGCAGCATTTCACCACTTCGCTTCTTCGCGCAAGGTTCTGTTAACCCTGTCACTTTACGTTTCACGCAGATTCACCCCAGCCGGATGGTCGAAACTCCGATGAACAGGCGCAAGACACTCGCTCTCCTGCTGACCGCAGCCGCACTCCCAGGTTGTGCGGCGCTGACGGCACGGCGCGGCGATGAGAGCTTTTCCGCCCGCGATTATCGTCTGGCCACGGATGATCGGGTACGGCTGATCGTGTTCGGGCAGGATTCGCTGTCGAACATCTATACGGTCGATGGCAGCGGGGCGATCACGGTGCCGCTGATCGGCGCCGTCACCGTCGAGGGGCTGACCACGGCAGAGGCGGCTGAGCGCGTGAGCGGACGCCTCGCGGCAGGTTTCATTCGCGAGCCGCGCGTCACCATCGAGATCGATACATACCGTCCTTTCTATATCATGGGCGAGGTCGCGCGTGGCGGCCAGTACGATTATGTAGCCGGCATGAGTGTCGAGAATGCAATCGCGATCGCGGGCGGCTTCACGCCACGGGCGGTGCGCAGCTACGCCACCGTCTCGCGCAAGATCGGGGATGAAACCGATCGCTTCAACGCGCCGATCGACTACACGCTGCGCCCTGGCGATACCGTGATCGTGCGCGAGCGCTGGTTCTGATGTCCGGTCCGGATACGCCTGCGGCGGGCGGGCCACTTCGCATACTGCACGTGTTTCGCGCCCCTATCGGCGGGCTGTTTCGCCATGTCGTCGATCTCGCCTGCGAACAGGCGGCACGGGGCCATGCAGTGGGTCTCTTCTTCGATTCATCGCAAACCAATGCCCGCACCCAGGCAATGATCGAGCGCGCAAGTCCCGCGCTGGAGCTCGGCATCACCCGGGTTGCGATGACGCGCAACCCCTCCCTGAGCGATCTTGCTGCGCTGCGCGCACTGGCCCGTCTTCAGCGCGAAATCGGCGCGAGCGTGCTGCACGGACACGGCTCCAAGGGCGGGCTCTATGCCCGGGCCCTGGCGCGCCGTCACGCCCCCGGAGCGGTGCGTGCCTATACACCCCATGGCGGGAGCTTCCATTTCGGCCCCGGCAATCCCCGCCACCACCTCTATATGGCAGCGGAACGATGGATGGCGCGCCGAACGGACGTGTTCCTCTTCGAGAGCCGCCATGTCGCCGGCTGCTTCGATCGCTATGTCGGTGCGGCGAATCGCCCTGCCATGATCGTTCATAACGGCCTGTATCCGGCGGAGTTCGAGCCCGTCGACAATGCGGATGCACCCTTCGATCTCGTCTTCATCGGCGAAATGCTGCTCGCCAAGGGCGTGGATACGCTGCTGCAGGCGATGCGGCTGATCCGGCAGAAGCGGGGCAGCGCACCGCGCCTGCTCGCCGTGGGATCGGGACCGGATCGCGCCCTGCTGATGCAACGCGCGAGCGAATATGGCCTCGCCGAGGATGTCACCTTCGAGGATGCCCAGCCGATCCGCGATGTCCTCGCCCGTGCACGCGTCATGGTCATGCCATCGCATGCGGAATCCCTGCCCTATGTCGTGCTCGAAGCGGCTGCCGCCGGCATGCCGATGGTCGCGACGAATGTCGGCGGCATCCCCGAAATCCTGGCACCTTGCGCCGATATGCTCGTCGAGCCGGGTGATGTCGGCGCGCTCGCCCAGGCGATCCTGCGTGAGCTCACCGATGACGCGCAGGCGACCCGTACCCGCATCGCGCAGACGCGTGCCTTTCTCGAAACGAATTTCTCCGTCGCCAGCATGACCGACGCCGTGCTCGCCGGTTACCAAAAGGGAGCGCAGCACCGGGCCGCCGCCGGGTCATCGCGTTAAGTCTTCTCTCACCGGGCGCTGTTAACGTGAACAGGTCAATTCGCGAGATTGACCAAACATTGCAAATCACAGGCGCGTCACATGAGTATCGATATCCGGGATCTGATGCAGGCAGCCGCATCCGCCAGTATGGACGGCACGGCGAAACAGCACGGGAGCGAGCGCAATCACCGCGCGAAGCGTCCCCCGGCTGAGGCCACGGCAGGCCTGCCCTTGTCCGGGGCCTTCTCGGCAAAGGTTCTCACCGGTACGGTCCGGCTCGTGGAACTGGTCATCGTGGCCGGGCTCGGTATCGGGCTGCACCTCGCCTATCTCGGCAATACCTTCAACAGCTTCACGCTGGGCATGATCGCGGGGCTCTCCCTCGCGGCGCTCGTTGCGTTCGAGATGGCGCGTGTCTATTCGATCCAGGCGTTTCGCACCTTCTTTCGCGACGGGTTGCGCCTGCTGGGCGCCTGGTCTGTCGTCTTCCTCATCGGCTTCACCACGATCTTCCTGCTGAAGCTCGGTGACGAGTATTCCCGCGTCTGGCTCGTCGGCTGGTTCTTCACCGGCGCTGCGGCGCTGACGGCGGAGCGGCTGGTGCTCGCCGGAATCGTCGGGCGCATGACCCGGGCGGGCCGGTTCGACCGGCGCACCGCCATCGTCGGAGCCGGCCCGGCGGCGGTCGAGATGATCCGCGCGCTCGATGCGCAGGGCGATAACGGTGTGCGCATCGTCGGCGTTTTCGATGACCGCAATGACGAGCGCACGCCCGATCTCGTGGCGGGATACCCCACCCTCGGGACCGTCACGGATCTTGTCGATTATGCGCGCAACACGCAGCTCGACCTGGTGATCTTCACCGTCCCGATTGCGGCCGAGGGGCGGATCCTGCAGATGCTCTCCAAGCTCTGGGTGCTGCCGATCGACATCCGTCTGGCCGCCCATGCGAGCAAGCTGCGCCTGCGCCCGCGCGCCTATTCCTATATCGGCAACGTGCCGGTGCTCGATGTCTTCGACCGCCCGATCGCGGATTGGGACCTCGTGGTCAAATGGCTCTTCGACAAACTCGTCGGCCTGTCCATCCTGATCCTGCTCGCACCGGTCATGGCGGCTGTGGCGCTGGCGGTGAAGCTGGATTCGCGCGGCCCGGCGCTGTTTCGCCAGAAACGCTACGGCTTCAACAACGAGTTGATCGAAGTCTTCAAGTTCCGCTCGATGTATGTCGATCAGGGTGATGCGGGCGCGGCGAAACTGGTGACGAAGGGCGATCCGCGCGTCACCCGTGTGGGCCGCATCATCCGCAAGACCTCCCTCGATGAACTGCCGCAGCTCTTCAATGTCGTCTTCAAGGGCAACCTCTCGCTCGTGGGCCCACGCCCGCACGCCCTGCAGGCGAAGGCCGCAAACGAGCTCTATGATCAGGTCGTCGATGGCTATTTCGCCCGCCACAAGGTCAAGCCCGGCATTACCGGCTGGGCGCAGATCAACGGCTGGCGCGGCGAGACCGATACGCAGGAGAAGATCCAGCGCCGCGTCGAGCACGACCTCTATTACATCGAGAACTGGTCGGTACTGTTCGATTTGCAGATCCTGGCGATGACTCCATTCGCCCTGCTCAAGACGGAGAACGCCTATTGAGCGCGCTGAGCACCAATCCGTCGGTTCCGGCTGCAACCGGCTTTTCGCGCGGCACACAATGGTGGACGTTGTTCATCTTCATGTGTGGCGGCGGCGTGGTGCTGATCGAGCCCTCCCCTTACGAATTCGCCTTCTTCCTCGCGCTGTTCGTCTTCATGCTGGGCGGCATGCGCCTCGGGGCGGGGGCGGTGGTAATGACAATTCTGCTGATGCTGTACAATATCGGCGGGTTGTTCTCGCTGATCCCCTTCCTTGATGACGGGGATGCGGTGCGCTTCATCGGAGTGTCGTTCTACTTGGCCGTGACGGCGGTCTTCTTCGCCGCCTTGGTGCAGGACGATGCGCGCTGGAGGATGCAGGCGCTGACCTGGGGGCTCGTCAGCGGCGCGACGATCGCTTCGGTGGCGGGGATCCTCGGCTATTTCAATGTGGCCGGGCTCGGTGCGATCTTCACGCTGCATGATCGCGCGGCAGGCACGTTCAAGGATCCGAACGTGCTCGGCACCTTCGTGATCCTGCCGCTGGTGCTGCTGGCGCAGGCGATTCTGCTCACGGGAAGATTGCGGCTGCGCTATGTCGTGCCGCTTGCGATCATCCTCTTCGGGGGCGTGTTTCTGTCGTTTTCGCGCGGCGCCTGGGGGCACATGATCCTGTCGCTGGCGCTGATGACGATGCTGACCTTCCTCTTCGTCGCCGGACCACAGCAGCGCCTGCGCATCACGGTGCTTGCCACTACCGGTGTCATCGGCGCTGTCGTGGCCCTCGCCGTCGCGCTTTCCATCGAGGAGCTGCGCAGCATGTTCGAGGTCCGCGCAGCCATCGTCCAGCATTACGATGTGGGGGCGACCGGCCGGTTCGGGCGCATCGGACGCGCCATTCCGGAGCTGCTCGACCACCCGAACGGGTACGGGCCGATGCAGTTCCGTATCGTCTGGTTCGAGGACCCGCACAACGTCTATCTGAACGCCTTTTCCGCTTACGGCTGGCTGGGCGGGCTGTCCTATCTCTGCCTGATCGGCGCCACGCTCTTCGTCGGCTGGCGCCTGATCGCAACCCCCTCGGACATGCAGGCCTTCGCCATTGCGGTCTGGTCGGTGCTCTTCATCCAGATGCTCCAGGGTCTGACCATCGATACCGACCACTGGCGGCATTTCTACCTGCTTCTCGGGCTGACCTGGGGATTGTTCGATCGCAATGTGCGGCGCGGCGAACGTCACGCGGACGGCGCCGCGGCGAAACACCGGGCCGGATGACGGCCTGATCGGGACATCACGATTTCGTGATCAGACTTCGGTTGATCGGTCGACCACTTTCGCGCACAGGCATTCCCAAAATGTGGAAAAACACAACCATTGGGAGATCGGTGATTCGCGCATCAAAGTTTCGACCCGACAATTGATGCAGGACCGCAGCCGCCGCAGCCGCCCGACTGATCCCTGACGGAAGACTATCCTTCCGATTCAAGTCACTGATTTTATTGGATTAATCAAGACCATCGATTTCAAGAAAAGACCCGCCGAACCGGTCAGAGCCGGTAAGGCGGGTTGAAGGTGCTCTCGATGTAACGCCCCCACAGGCGCAATTACAAGGTACATCGTCGCGATCAAGCTTGCAACACGTTGCAAGACAGGGAAAGGCCGACCTGCCGCTTCCCGGCGTCAACCCTTCTTGTATTTGTCGGTTTCGGCCAGTGACTTTGCGATATCGAGCAGACTGGTACGCAGGCTCGGCACCTTCAAATTCGCAAAGACGAGCAGAAGCTGCCGCCCGTCTGGATCTGCCAATGCGCGCTGAATCTGGTGATCCTCAAGCGACACTACTTCACTCGTCTCGGATCCCTCCTCGATCAGTCTGCCGAAAAAGAAGCTGATCGGCACATCAAGGGCCTGCGAAATCTGGAACAGTCTTGCCGCCCCTACACGGTCTGTCCCGTTCTCGTATTTCTGGACCTGCTGGTAGGATACATCGATTTCTCCGGCCAGTTGCTGCTGGTTCAACCCCAGCGCATTCCGCCGGAGCTTGATGCGCCGCCCGATTTCGAAATCGATTTCATTCGGCGATTTCTTGTTGCTCAACATCGTCTCCGTTCTCCCGATCAGACACCACCGCCTCGGTAACCGACACAGATACAACCAGCCTGCGCGCTCATTACAGCAACCCATACGCGCAGCGGGTGGTATAAACCGAATTCCGAACCGACATGAAATGCGAACATTTCAGGGCCTCGAAACTCCCCTTCTGATTGTCTTAGCTTCTGCGTCGACAACAATCAATAATGCAACCCTTGGGAAATGCGGCGCGCGTGCAAATTTTTGCGTGCATTTCCCGCAACCCGCTTGAGGTGCATCGTCGACACTTTGCCCGCACAGCTTTCCAATTTCAACTTCCAGATACATATTTTTTGCATTTAATACTCAAGGTAGCACAACCTGCCACGGGATTTTCCACCCATAATTGTTCTCTTTATTGATGCAATATTGATCGATGCAACTTATGCGATTTTTCGTTGGCGCTCTGTTCTTAAACCGAAAGGCGCGCCCGCATTGCGGACGCGCCTTCTTGAATGCTTCACATCTGGTTGTAATAAAGGCAGAAAAAGCCGTTAGAGCACGCTCCGACCTGACGGAGTCAGGCCGGGCGCTCTAAGCTATTTTTCGACGCATCATTTTTTCCGTCACCCGATATCCACCTGACGGAATGGTGCTCCAGCTCACCCGGCATTCTCGACGGCGACGATCTGGAAGGTCTGCATTTCACCTTCATCGTCACGAATGGAGAGATATTCGCCGACCTGCATGACGTGATCCCCGAGACGATAGGCGGGCTCGTCGTCATCGTCGCGATTCTCGTCATAATCGATCACCCAGGTCGCGCCGCCGGCGCCGCCGGGGCGATGGCGCAGGAATCCGACATCCTCCTCGTTCCCCCAGAAGCGATGCACTCGGCACAGATCCTTGTGCTTGCGCCACTCGGCGATATCGATATGCCCGTCCGCATCGAGCGGCGCGACGATGTCGTAGCCGTGCAGGTGAGAACCGGTCGGATGCTCCTTCGTGCGCGCGAGATGCAGCGTGATGCGCTTGAAATGATGGGGGATGGACATGAACGTGTTCCTCCTCAAGGTCGCGGCCATTGCCGCCATTGTCGCTTCGGTTTCACCATGTGACCAGGGCCCGCGCCTTGATCTCGAGCAATCGGCGGCACGCAGGGCACCGGGATTGCGCCCTTGATCACGCGCGCGCGTGCAGGCACCCTGCGCGCCTGTGTCATCCGGCCTGCCATCCGGTCAACATTCAGGGAGAAATTCATGCCGAGTCTGAAAGCCGCGATCATCCCCGTCACGCCTCTGGAGCAGAACTGCACGCTGATCTGGGATGACGAGACCAAGACCGGCGCGGTTGTCGATCCGGGCGGGGATGTCGGGCGCATCCGCTCCGGCATCGAAGAGCTCGGCCTGACCATCGAGAAAATCGTCCTGACCCATGGCCATTTCGATCATATCGGCGGCGTCGCCGAATTGCGCGACGCACTCGGTGTCCCGGTCGAGGGGCCGCATCGCGCGGACGAGCCGCTGATCGCCAATCTCCCCGCAATCGCCGAGCAATACGGCCTCGGCGCCGTCGAGAGCTTCACCCCGGATCGCTGGCTGGACGAGGGCGATGAATTCGACATTGCCGGCATCCCCTTCGAGATCCTGCACTGCCCGGGCCACTCCCCCGGCAGCCTCGTCTTCTTCCAGAAAGACCAGCGATTCGCCCTGGTCGGCGATGTGCTGTTCCGCGGCTCCGTCGGGCGCGCCGATCTGCCGGGCGGCGATATGGATACGCTGATCAACTCGATCCGCACCAAGCTTCTCGTGCTCGGCGATGATATCGGCTTCATCTGCGGCCACGGGCCGACCAGCAATATCGGCGATGAGCGCGCCAACAACCCCTTCCTCCAGGATTGAGCCGCAGCGGCGCGCCCCGATCGCGCACCTTATCTCTTGGCCTGCGCCCTGACTTCGTCCAGCAGCTCCTGCGCCTTCGAGCCCTGGAGCTTCTGGATATCGTCCTGATATTTCAAGAGCACCCCGAGCGTGTCAGAGACGAGATGCGGATCGAGCGCCACGGCGTCGAGCTCCACCAGCGCCGAGGCCCAGTCCAGGCTCTCGGCGACGCCGGGTGACTTGAACAGGTCCTCCTTGCGGATGGCCTGCACGAAGGCGACGATGTCCTTCGACAATTTCGCGGGCGCCTGCGGCACCTTCGCGCGCAGGATCGCGAGCTCGCGCGCGGCATCCGGGTAATCCACCCAGTGATACAGGCAGCGCCGCTTGAGCGCGTCGTGGATCTCGCGGGTGCGGTTCGACGTGATGATCACGATCGGCGGATGCGCGGCGCGTACGGTGCCGTATTCCGGGATGGTGACCTGGAAATCCGAGAGGATTTCGAGCAGGAACGCCTCGAAGGCCTCGTCCGTGCGATCCAGCTCGTCGATCAGCAGGACCGGAGGACCCGCCGTATCGGGTTCCAGCGCCTGCAAGAGCGCGCGCTTGATCAGATGCCGCTCGGAGAAGATATCCCCCTCCAGCCGCTCGCGATCGGCTTCGCCGGTCGCCTCGGCAAGGCGGATCTCCATCATCTGGCCGGCATAGTTCCATTCATACACGGCAGAGGAAACGTCGAGCCCCTCATAGCATTGCAGCCGGATCAGCGATCGCCCCAGCGCCTGCGAGAGCACCTTGGCGATCTCGGTCTTGCCGACACCGGCCTCGCCCTCGAGAAAGAGCGGGCGGTTGAGGCGCAGCGCGAGAAACAGCACCGTGGCGAGCGGGCGATCGGAGACGTAGCCCGCGCTTTGCAGGAGCTTCTGGGTATCGTCGATGCTGGCGGGAATATCGGGCACGCGCTTCTTTCCATATGCATGAGACAATACCCCGGACAGGGCGGGCGCCCGATCCGGGGTCAGGGTCGTTCGACGCGCTCAGCGCCCGGTCGCAGCCGCGACCGCGCGGCGCGCCATCACGCCGACGAGATGCGCGCGGTATTCCGCATCGGCATGGATATCCGTATTCATGCCGCTCGCCGGGGGGCTCATCCCGTCGAGGGATTTGGGCGCGAAGCGCTTGGCGAGCGCCTCCTCGGCCTCGCTCCAGCGGAACACGCCATCAGAGCCCGCGCCGGTCACCGCGACGCGGATATCCGAGCCGCGCTTCGAGACGAAGACGCCGGCCAGCGCGTAGCGCGAGGCGGGGGTGCGGAACTTGGCATAGGCCGCCTTGGCGGGAATGGGGAAGGAGACCTTGGTGATGATCTCGCCTTCGTCCAGCGCAGTGTCGAACATGCCGGTGAAGAACTCTTCCGCCACGATCTTGCGCTTGTTGGTGATGATCGTCGCGCCGAGGCCGATACAGGCGGCGGGATAATCGGCGGCGGGATCGTTATTGGCGATCGAGCCGCCGATCGTGCCGCGATGGCGCACCGCCGGATCGCCGATGAGTTCGGCGAGCTTGGCGAGACCGGGGATCGCCTCGGCGACGACATCGGAGGTCGCGACGTCGGCATGGGTCGACATGGCGCCGATGACCACGGCGCGGCCTTTCTTCTCGATGCCGCGCAGCTCGCCCATCGCGCCGAGATCGACGAGCGCGGAGGGCGCCGCGAGGCGCTGTTTCATGGTGGGCAGGAGCGTATGACCGCCGGCGACGATCTTGGCATCCTCGTTCTTCTGCAGGAGCGCCGCCGCCTGACGGACATTGCTCGGGCGATGATATTCGAAAGCATGCATCGGTTCAGTTCTCCGAAATCCTGATGGAGCGCGCGGGCGGCTGTTCGCCCGCGCGAACGGTATCGCTGGAAAGGCTCACTCCGCCGCCATCGGCGCCTTGGCCTTGTGGATGGCGTGCCAGACCGCGCGTGGCGTGGCCGGCATCGGCACATCCTCATGGCCCACCGCATTGGTGATGGCGTTGATCACGGCCGGCGGCGCGGCGATCGCACCCGCCTCGCCGCAGCCCTTGATGCCGAGCGGGTTGGA
>SL_7KL_010_BRINEDRAFT_10001390_pt1 | contig 11612 bp, 10 predicted proteins | sample SodLak_010_BRINE_FD_10663 | JGI IMG/M metagenome (IMG submission 10663)
GGAAAGCGCAGCTCATAATCCCATTTGCTGGCCTCGCGCACCAGCGCGGTCTGGTCGCGCATTTCCTGCCCCCATCCAATGGGCACCGTGCGCGCCCCGAAGCGGCCCTTTTCGACTGTGGGCGTGCGGCCCGAAAACAGCAGCACCGGCACATGCTCGACATGGGCGTTCAGCGCCCCGATGGCACAATTGGCCAGCCCGACATCGGTATGCGCGATCACGGCCTGCGCCTGACCCGTGGCCAGATAATAGCCATGCGCCATGCCCATCGCGGCATGTTCATGCGGGATGGTCAGGGCATGGGGCAGGGCGATATCCTTGGCCACGGCCTCTGCCAGCCCTTCGATGATGGGCGGGAAATCGGTGCCGGAATTGGCAAAGATGTAATCGACCCCCACGGTTTTCAGCCGGGCCAGCAGGGCCGCCCCTGCACTGACAGTCGCATCGCTCATGGTGCTCTCCTCCTCCGTCTTGCGCGCTCAGGGCTGCGTCAGCCCCAGGCCGAAAATGACAAACTGCAGCGTGATGAACCCGCCCAGCGTGGCGACCAGCAGGCCGAATGCCGCGAACTGGGCCTGCCCGACCCGCGTGGCCAGCAGCGGAAAGATGGTGATCATCGGCATGGCCGCGAACAACACCCCCCCCGCCGCCATCATGGGCGAGACGCCGGGCACCAGCAACACGCCCGCGCCCACCGCCAGCGGGTGCAGCACCAGCTTGCCGCCCACCACCAGCGCCACGGCCCCCAGGCTGCCCGTGGCGGGCAGGCTGGCCAGCATCCCGCCGATGACCAACAGCGCCAGCGGTGCCGACATCCGCGCCAGCAGATCAAGCGCGGATTGCGCGGGCGGGGGCAGGCTGACCCCCAGCGCTGACACTGCGCCCCCCGCAACCAGTGCGATCATCAGCGGGTTGCGCAGCACATCGCGCGCCAGCCGCGTGCGCAGTGACGCCACCCCATCGCCCCCGGCAATCGCGAACAGGGTCAGTGCGATCGGCAGGATCACCAGGTTCTCGACGATCAGGCAATGCGCAAAGACCCGGATCGCCGCGTCAGAGCCAAAGAGCGCCTGCCCGATGGGAAAGCCCAGAAAGCCGCTATTGGCCATGCTCACCCCCAGCGCCATGACCGATGCCACCGGCAGCGACAGCCCCATGGCGTGCCGCGCGATCCCGAAGCAGAGGCCCATGACCGCCAGCGACCCCAGCGCATAGGCCAGCAGAAAGCCCGGATCGAACGTGTCCTGCACCGGCGTGGTGGCCAGCGCCAGAAAGATCACGGCGGGCAGGGCCACCCGCACGACGATCTGCCCGGCAGGTGCCACGACATCCGCGCCCAGATAGCCGCTGCGCACGATCAGCCAGCCCAGCGCGATGATAGCGAATATCGGCAGCAATGTTTCCAGAAAGACCATGCTGCCCCGCCTATGCGCCGTTTATCGTGGCCCCGAATATCGTCTCGAACAGGATCTTGATCGCAATTGCGCCCAGCGTCAGCAGCATCACCATGTCGAACACCTTGGGCGAGGCGCGCTTGCCCAGCCAGTTTCCCAGCGGCATGGACAGGAATACCAGCCCCAGCGCGCCGAACCCATAGGCCAGCATCTCCAGGCTCAGCAGCCCCACACCCCAAAGCGCGGGGATCTGCACGGCGGTCATCGTCACGAAAAAGATCGAGATCGTGCCGATAAACGCCTCTCGCGGCAGTTTCATCGCGTTCAGGAAGGTGATCGAGGCGGGCGCGGAAATCCCTGTCGCACCCTGCAGAAAGCCACCCGCGACCCCAGCCGCCCCGCTGAGCTTGTCGGCAGTGCTGCGCGCCAATGTCCAGCCGGGGCGCGAGATGCGCAGGCCGATATAGGCCAGCACGGCAAGCGCGACCATCAGCGACAATGTCTCTTGCGGCAGGATCGACAGCAGCCATGTCCCGACTGCGACGCCCAGCATCCCGCCGCCCGCGAACAGCACCAGAAAGCGGCGCGGCAGCGCCTGCTCGCGAAAGGCCCATGCCTGCCAGACATTGCTGAGAAGATTGGGCACCACCAGAATCGCCACGGCGGTCTGCACATTGAACAGCATTGTCAGCGCCGGGGCCGCGATCACCGGCACGCCCGCACCGATTGCCCCTTTCATGACGCCGCCGAGCAGGATGGCCAATACGGCCAGAATGATGGTCATGGGCAGGCCCTTGCTATCTGGTATCGGCGCGTATTCTGCCGAGGATGGGCGAAGATACAAGCGCCCGCGCGAAACTGCACGTTCCGCAGGCGAATGACTTGCGCTTGAAAAACCTGTATGTATGGCAAGGGTTTGGCGGCGCGTATTCTTGCTGGCGCTGCCAGCGGTTGCGCGATACTTATAACCCGGTCAGGGTTTGAATATGGCTGCGGATGTCCCAGGCATCTGCCCCTGCACCGCATCGGAGGAGTGCATGACCATGCCTGACACGGCCCGCGCCGCTGCGCCGGAATGGCCCAATCTGCGGCATCTGCGCCTGCTCGAGATTGCAGCGCGCCACGATTCGCTGACACAGGCGGCAGGGCAGGTGAATATCTCGCAGCCAGCGGCGTCGCAGGCGATTGCCAAGCTTGGCCGCATCTTCGGGGCGCGGCTGCTGGAACGCTGCGGCAATGCCGTCATGCCCACGGATGAGGGGCGGATCGTCATTGCCCGTGCGCGCCGCGCGCTGGACCATCTGCAGCACCCCCATCCCGGCACGCGCAGCCGCACGCGGCAGGCGCGGGCCGATCTGCTGGAACGCTATGCCAGCGTGACGCAGCTGCGCGTCATGGCGCTTTTCGCCGTCACCGGCAGCCTGAGCGCGATTGCCGCCGAACTGGGCCAGACCGAGGCATCGGTGCAGCGCGCCGTCAAGGATATCGAGCGGATCATCGGGCAGCCCGCGCTGGAGGGCGGGCCGCGCAACCGGGTGCTGAGCGCGGCAGGCCAGCAGGTGGCCACCCGCGCCAGCCTCGCGCTGCGCGAGATCGATCTGGCCCATGCCGATCTGCGCGAACGCGCCGGGGTGTTCGACAGCAGGCTGGTGATCGGTGTGCTGCCACTGGCGCGCACCCGGATCGTGCCGCGCGCCATTGTGCGGCTGCAGGCGCAATACCCCTCTGCCACGGTCGAGGTGCTGGAAGGGGCCTATGATTTCTTGCTGCGCCGGTTGCGGCTGGGGGCGTGTGACATGATCATCGGTGCGTTGCGCAGCGATCTGGCGCAGGCCGATCTGGATGAGACGCCATTGCTGCGCGACCGGTTGCGCGTCGTGGCCCGCGCGGGCCACCCACTGGCCGGGCGCAGGCTGGACCCGGCAGATCTGGCCGCCGCCCGCTGGATCCTGCCGCGCCGTGATGCGCCCGCGCGCCGGGTTTTTGACGCGATGGCCGCGCGTCACGGGCTGCTGACGGCACGGCATGGCCATATTGAAACCGGGTCGCTGGTTGTCCTGCGGGGGGTGTTGCTGGAATCGGACGCGCTGACGCTGATTTCACCGAATCAGATCAGTTATGAGATTGAACAGGGCCTCTTGCGCGTGCTGGATGTCCCGTTGGACGGGGGCGAGCGGGACATCGGCATCGCGCAATTACAGGGTAATATGCCCGGACAACTGCGATCGCGCTTCATCGAGCTGATCGCCGAGGAAGCAATCGATATCGGCTGCGAAAACAGCACCGATGATCGCCTCTGAACAGGAAGCTTATGGGCCTGTGCCTTTTCCAATGGCGAAAACCCGATCTGATGTCTGTTCCTGATCAACATGTCTGATATGCTGTCTGACAATAGGGGATGAGGCTGGCAGCGCCCGTGTGCATTGACGATCCGGGCTTTGGATTCGGGCCGACTCTGGGGCAGGTATATGGGAACAGGTTAACTGTCAGGTTAAAAAGGCAGGGCAAAAATATAATTGAATTGGCAAGAGCGCGGGTCATACTCGCGCTGCAGAGGAGACGGGGCGGACCGGCATCTGCAAATCTGCAGCGCCCGGAGCCTCTGGGTCAGGGCTGGAGGGTCAGGACCTGTCATCGTTCTGAACATGACATCAAAGGGAGGAAGACCATGACACCATCGCAACTACTCAAGGCACCGCTGCGGGCATCGGTTGCCGGTGCGGCCATTGCCGCGGGCCTGATGGCCGCCACCACCGCAGGTGCGCAGACCGAATTGCGGCTGCATACCTTCGTGGGTCCCAGCCACATCATCTTCACCAATATCCTCGAGCCGCTGGCCGAGCAGATCGAAGAGGCATCAGGTGGTGAGCTGACGCTGACGCTCTACCCGTCCATGCAGCTTGGTGGCGGGGCACCGCAACTGATCCGTCAGGCGCAGGAAGGGACCGTGGACATGGTCTTCAGCCTGCCGGGCTATACGTCGCCGCAATTCCCGCGCACCCAGATGATGGAATTGCCGGGCCTGTCCGAGGATGGCGTCGCATCGACCGAGCTGATGTGGGAATTGCTGGAGAATGACTATCTGGACCCGGAATTCGACGGCCTGCGCGTTCTGGCGCTCTGGGCGGCGGATGACGCGGGTATCTACACCAGCGAAACCCCGATCCGCACCATGGAAGATATCGAGGGCATGATTCTGCGCTCGCCCTCGGCGGCCCAGGCCGGGCAGATCGAAAAGCTGGGCGGGACACCCGTCGCCATGCCCATCACCGAGTTGTATCCGCAACTCGAACGCGGCGTGATCGACGGGGCGATGGTGCCGTTCACGACCATCCTCGATTTCCGCATGTATGAGGTCGCCAATTACTTCACGCTGACCGGGCCGATCTTCGGGCGCTCGCAATTCACCGTGGTGATGAACGAGGACAGCTATAATTCCCTGTCCGAAGAGCATCAGGCGATCATCGACGATCTGACAGGGATCGAACTGAGCCGTCAGGCGACGCAGGTCTATCTGGGCCGCGCGGATGAAAGCGTCGAGTTCGTGCGCGATGATCCCGACAAGGAAGTGATCGAATTCTCGGAAGAGGAACAGGCACGCGTGCTCGATGCCCTGTCGCCAATCTACGCCGAATGGGTCGAAGAGATGGAAGCCCAGGGCATTGACGGCCGCGCAATGCTTGCGGTCGCCGGGATAGAGTTGGACTGAGAGCAGGCCCATGCTGCATCTGATCGAGCGCTGGTTTGAACGGCTCTTGCGCTTCATCGCCTATGGCGGCGGTCTGGTGCTGGTCGGGCTGATGCTGCTCGTGATCTACGAGATCACGATGCGATACTTCTTTGGCCGCCCCTTTCGGGGCGGCTATGAAATGACCGAACTGGCCATGTCGCTGATCGTGGCGCTGGGCTTTCCCTACACGGCCATCGCGCGCGGCCATGTCACGGTCGATCTGCTGGGCAGATGGCTGGACCTGCCCGCGATGCGCTGGCTGGCGGCGCTGGTCCATGCCGCGGGGGCGGTCTTTCTGGCCTATGTGGCGTGGCGCGCGTGGCTGTTCGCGGCAGGCAGTCTGCGTTGGTCCGATGTCACCAACATGATGCGCATTCCCAAGCATCCGTTCCAGTTTGCCGTCGCCATATCGCTTGGCCTGTTCGCGCTGGTGCTGTTGCTTGAAGCGATCAAAACGCTTTCGCCCGCCAGGACACAGGATTCCGATCAGACATGACACCGACCATTGCAGGATTGATCGGCTTTTTCGCGCTGTTTGCGCTGCTTGCGCTGCGGGTGCCCATCGGGCTGGCGATGATGGCTGTGGGCGCGGGCGGCATCGCGATCCTCAACTCGCCCAATGCCGCGATGAATGTGATGGGGTCCTTCCCCTACAACTATTCCGCCGTGTTCAGCCTGAGCGTGGTGCCGCTGTTCATCCTGATGGGGGCATTCGCGACCGTGTCGGGCATGGGCAGCGACCTGTATCGCACGGCCTATAGCTGGGTGGGGCACAGGCGGGGGGGCCTGGCCTCTGCCACGGTGATATCCTGCGCGGGCTTTGCGGCGCTGTCGGGGTCGTCCATCGCGGCGGCAGCGACGATGGGCAAGGTGTCCTTGCCGGAAATGGAGCGCTACAAATACGATGCCGGGCTTGCCACGGGCGCGATTGCGGCAGGCGGGACGCTGGGCATTCTGATCCCGCCCTCAACCGTGCTGATCGTCTATGCGCTGCTGACCGAACAATCCGTGGGCCGGTTGTTCCTTGCGGGCTTTCTGCCGGGGCTGTTGCTGACGCTTCTGTTCGTGGCGACAGTCATGATCGTGTCGCGGATCAATCCGCTGGCAGGCCCGGCAGGTGAGCGGACCGGTTTTGCCGAACGGTTCCGCGTGCTGGGCCATTCAGGGGCGCTGCTGTTCATCGTGATCATCGTGATCGGCGGCATCTATACAGGTGTCTTTACCGTGACCGAGGCGGCATCCGTGGGCGCATTCCTGACCTTTCTGCACGCATTGTGGTCGGGCAAGCTGACCTTCGGGCGCTTTTTCGAGGCGCTGCTGAGCACGATCAAGACCACCTCGATGGTGTTCTTCATCCTGATCGGGGCGCATTTCTTCGCGCCGTTCCTTGCGCTGACCCGGATACCCGTCAATCTGGCGGCAGCGGTGGGCGATCTGGCCGTGCCCGCGCTGGGCATCCTGCTGATCATCATTGCACTCTACATCATCCTTGGCACCTTCATGGAAGGGTTCGCCATGCTGGTGCTGACCGTGCCCATCGTGCTGCCGATCATCACGACACTGGGCTATGACCCGATCTGGTTCGGCATCGTGATGGTCGTGGTGGTCGAGATGGGGTTGATATCACCACCGGTGGGGATGAATGTCTTTGTGGTCAAGGGCGTGGCGCAGCATGTGCCGCTGGGCAAGATCTATCGCGGTATCATGCCGTTCTGGCTGGCGATGGCGGTTTGTGTGTGCCTGCTGATCATGTTCCCGCAGATCGCGCTGTTCCTGCCTGAAACGATGATGGGACGCTGATGGCGGGGCGCATAAAACATAGCCCTAAGGTTAAGTCAGTCGGCGAATTATATAATTGCGGAGGCAGGTCACGCGGCCTAGCCTGAGGAGAAGCAGGGCAGGGGAAACAGGTCGGAACGACACACGGCACAAGTCAAATGTCTGCGTGATCGGATGACCGACACGCTTCTGGGAGGAGAATAGACATGAAACGCAGAAATCTGATGATGAGCGTCGCAGCCGGGGCCATGCTGGCCGTCAGCATGGGCGCAGCCAGCGCGCAGGATGTGATCCGCATGGGTGCGGCAGCCCCCAAGACCGGCCCGCTGGCCGGGGGCGCGGATGTCACCCATTGGCCCGCAGTGCGCCTGTGGGTGCATCAGGTCAATGAGGCCGGCGGCCTGCAGCTTGCCGATGGCCCCGCGATGATCGAACTGATCGAATATGACGACCAGACCAACCCGCAGCAGACGATTCAGGCCGCGCAGCGGATGGCCACGCAGGATCAGGTGGATTTCATGGTTGCGCCCTATTCCACCGGGCTTAACCTTGCCGCCGCGCCGATCTTCAGCCAGTTGGGCTATCCGCAAATCACTGGCTCGAACGTGACCAACCAGCAGCCGGAATTGTCTGCGCAGTTTCCGGGCATGTTCTTCGTGCTGGGCCGCACTGGTGTAATGGCAGAAGATACCGCGCAGGTGCTGGTTGATCTACGTGACGCGGGCGAGATCGGCGACCGTGTGGCGCTGGTCAATGTGGCCGACGCTTTTGGCATCGAGATGGCAGAGATCTCGCGCGACGTGCTGGAAGAAAACGGGTTCGAGATCGTCTATCAGACATCCTATCCGCTGGGCACGCAGGATATCGCACCCATCATCGATGCCGCGCGCGCGGCAGAGCCTGACGCCTTTATCGCATGGTCCTACCCGGCAGATACCTTTGCGCTGACCGATCAGGCGATTGTCCAAAATTTCGAGCCGAGCGTTTTCTTCACGGCTGTCGCCACGGCCTTTCCCTCGTTCCAGGAACGCTTCGGCGATCAGGCCGAGGGCGTGATGGGCATGGGCGGGGTGAACCCCGATGATCCGGCATTTCAGGAATTCGCCGAGGCGCATATGGAACTCACCGGCCAGTTGCCCGATTACTGGGCCTCTGCCTCGACCTATGCCACGCTCGAAATCCTGGGCCAGGCCATAGAGGCGACGGGGTCCAAGGACCGCGAAGTCGTGATGGCGTATCTGCAGGACAGTTCGAACGAATATGAAACCGTGCTTGGCCCCATCCAGTTCAACGAGATGAATGACAATGAACGCTACTGGACTGTCGGGCAGTGGCAGGACGGGGTGTTTCGCGGTGTTGCCGCGCGCGGGCGCGATGGTGCATCCGATGTGATCCTGAAAGACGGCTGGGACTGAGCCGTGCATCGGCGCGCGGCCCCATAACGGGCCGCGCGCCGGACACCGCCGCTCGAATGAGGGTGACATGTTCTTTATCCTGATCACCGGCCTTTTGCTGGGGGGCACCTATGCGCTGATCGCCATGGGCCTGAACCTGCAATACGGGGTCGCGCGCATCATGAACCTGGCCAATGGCGAAATGCTGGTGGCGGGCGGGTTCGCCGCGTTCTGGGTCTATACGGCCGGGCAGGTCAGCCCGATTGCGGCGCTTCTGGTCGTCGCGCCCGTGGCCTTCGTGGTGAACTGGGCGATCTATCGCATCATGCTGCGCCCGCTGGTCAAACGCGCCAAATCGCGCGGCGCGCTCGAGGTGGACAGCATTCTTGCCACCTTCGGGCTGTCCTTTGCGCTGGTCGGGATCATGACATGGTTCTTCGGGGGCGGGTATTTCAACTATTCCTACCTGACCGGACGGGTTGATATCTTTGCCTCCAGCTATGCGCAGAACCGGGTGGTGGCCTTTACCATCGCCTCGCTGCTGGCCGCAGCGCTCTGGATCTGGCTGTCCTATACCCGCGCGGGGCTGCGGATGCGCGCGGTCGCGGTCAGCTCGGACTCCGCGCGGCTGGTGGGGATTGACGTGCCCGCCGTCTCGGCGCTGGCCTTCGGGCTGGGGGGCGCGGTCACAGCCTCGGGCGGGGCGCTGATTTCGATGTTCTTCACGCTCGATGCCTCGGTCGGTGTGCTGTTCACGATGAAGGCGCTGATCATCGTCATCATGGGCGGTGTGGGCGATATTCGCGGCACCATTGTCGCCGCGATGATCCTTGGCATTGCCGAGACTTTCGTGGCCCGCGTGATCGATCCGGGCCTGACGCTGGCCGCAGCCTATGTGCTGTTTCTGGGCGTCTTGCTGTTCCGTCCGCAGGGTCTGTTCGGAAGGACGCCGACATGACGATGCGCGACATTCGCAACCTGATCCTGTCGGCCTTCGCCTTTGGCCTGCTGGCGCTGCTGCCGCTTTATGTGTCCGGCTACATCCTGTCGATCGCGACCACCATGGCGATGTTCACGGTGCTGGCCACAAGCTGGGCGCTGTTTTCCGGGCCGACGCATTACATCTCGCTCGCGACAGCGGCGTTTTTCGGCCTGGGCACCTTTGTTACGGGTCTGGGGTTTCAGACGTTGCCCATGTGGCTCTTGCCCATCATCGCGGCGGGGCTGGGCGCGGTGCTGGCGGCACTTGTGGGGCTGGTGACGCTGCGGCTGTCGGGCGTCTATTTCGTGATCTTCACGCTGGGGCTGGCAGAGCTGGTGCGTCAGGTGGTGACATGGGTGCAGAACCGCACCGGCCAGCGCGGCATGTATGTCCTGACCTCTATCACCGAGCGTGACATCTACTGGCAGCTTCTGGGGATGGCGGCGCTGGTCTTTCTGGTGGGCTGGCTGATCGCCCGCTCGCGGCTGGGTTTTGCGCTGCGCATCATCGGCAATGACGAAACCGTTGCCAAGCATTCGGGCATCGACACGGCAGCGGCCAAAATCCTGCTGTTCATGGTATCGGGCGCGGCCGCGGCGGTGGTGGGCGCGATGATGGCGCCGCGCTATATCTATATCGAACCCTCGACGGCCTTTGCCTCGATCCTGTCCTTTCAGGTGGTGATCATGGCGCTTCTGGGGGGGACAGGGCGGTTATGGGGGCCGCTGGCCGGGGTGGTGCCCTTTACGCTGCTGTGGGAATTCATTTCGCGCAATGCGCCCAATCAGACGCTGTTGCTGCTGGGTATTGCGTTCCTGCTGATCGTCTATGTGCTGCCCGGCGGGTTTGTGGGGCTTTATGACCGGCTGCGGCACCGCTACGGGCAAGGGGGGCAGTGATGGCACGGGTGGTTCTGGAAGTGCGCGACATCACCAAACGCTTTGGCGGGCTGGTGGCCGTGCGCGACATGGTCTTTGACGTGCACCAGACCGAGGTCATGGGCATCATCGGGCCCAACGGGTCGGGCAAATCGACGATGATCAACATGATCTCGGGCGCCTTTGCCCCCAGTGCCGGGGAAATCCGGCTGAACGGGCAGGAGATTGCGGGCAAATCCGCCCATCGCATCGCGCGGATGGGCGTGGCGCGCACCTTTCAGCTTGTGCGTCTGCTGCCGGAACTGAGTGTGGTCGAGAATGTCGTCGCGGGCGCGGCCTTTGGCCATCGCAAGCGCTGGGGCGCAGAGGCCGAGCGCCATGCCCGCCAGTTGCTGGACCGTGTGGGCATGGGTCAGCAGGTGAACATGCCGGTGTCATCGCTGACCTATATCAACACCAAGCGGGTGGAACTGGCCCGCGCGCTGGCCTGTGAGCCCGAAGTGCTGCTGCTGGATGAATGGCTGGCCGGGCTGAACCCGACCGAATTGCAGACCGGCATCGCGCTGATCCGGTCGCTGCGCGATGAGGGGCGCACCGTCATTCTGGTCGAGCATGTGATGGATGCGATCCGCAGCCTGTGCGACCGCTGCGTGGTCATGTCCTCGGGCGCCAAGATCGCCGAGGGCACCCCCGCCGAGGTGCTGGAAGACCCGGAAGTGATCCGTGCCTATCTGGGGGCTGATGAAGATGCTTGAGGTCAAGGATCTGCGCGCCACCTATGGCAAGCACCCCGCGCTGCACGGGGTGTCGCTGCATGTCAAACCCGGCGAGATCGTGGTGATCCTTGGCGCGAACTGGGGCAGGCAAATCCACGCTCTTGAAATCCATCGCGGGCATCTGCGAAGGCCGCGTCACCGGCACGGTCGAGATTGCGGGCGAGCGCCTGCTGGGCCTGCCACCGCACAAGGTGGTCGAACAGGGCGTGGCGCTGGTGCCAGAGGGGCGCGGGATTTTCGGCGACCTGAATGTGCGCGACAACCTGATGCTGGGCGCCAATCCCGACCGCGCGCGCGAGGATCACGCGCAGGTCTATGACCGGCTGATCCGGCTGTTTCCCAAGCTGGAAGAACGCGCCAGCCAGATCGCGCGCACCATGTCGGGGGGCGAACAGCAGATGGTCGCCATCGGGCGCGCGATGATGTCGAACCCGGTCATCCTGATGCTGGATGAACCCTCGCTCGGGCTGTCGCCGCTCTTGTCGAAAGAGCTGTTTCAGAACCTCGAGGCCGTGCGCGAGGCGGGGCTGGGGATTTTGCTGGTCGAACAGAATGCCAAGCTGAGCCTTGGCATCGCCGACCGGGGCTATCTGCTGGAGAATGGCGAGATCCTGCGCGAGGATCGCGCCGATATCCTGCGCAATGACCCGGCCGTGCAGGCCGCCTATCTGGGTGGCGG
>SL_7KL_010_BRINEDRAFT_10001391_pt1 | contig 11596 bp, 10 predicted proteins | sample SodLak_010_BRINE_FD_10663 | JGI IMG/M metagenome (IMG submission 10663)
GAAACGGCGACACGAGTGGAGCAGATGCCCTCTGCACCTACTTCAATTGCCAGGTGGGTGATCTCTTTGAGCATTTACCTGAGGGTGGTGAGGCGCCGGAGCAGGGTGGGAATTTGGACACAGCGCCAGGAAGTCATCCCGTTGCCTCGTCCGAGGGACCCATGGCGCGTAGCGGCACAGGTTGGTCACAGAATTGGTCACAGGACTTCCGAAGCCACAAACGAAAAAGGGACCAGCGACTGTAAGTCACTGATCCCTTTCTCTGGAATATGGCGCGCCCGGAAGGATAGCGGCGACGCTGCGCCCCCTCCCCGTCATCCCGGCCGTAGCGCAGCGCCGGGATCTCCACACGCCGTTCCAGCCCCAACGTACGGGTCACTCATACCGTGGAGATCCCGGATAACCGCTGCGCGGTTTCCGGGATGACGATGTCGGAGGCACCTGGAGACCCGGGGCCGCACGCGCCTTGAGCCTGTCTGACGCTCGTTGCTAGTCAGAAACGAAAAAAGGCACCCGGATGTGGGTGCCTCTTCTCTGGAATATGGCGCGCCCGGAAGGATTCGAACCTCCGACCACCTGGTTCGTAGCCAGGTACTCTATCCAGCTGAGCTACGGGCGCATCGACTGAAGGCGCGCATTATCGCGATTGGTCCCGAAGGATGCAAGCCGTCGCGGGGTATTCTTTGCGTTCGGCTTGGTCTGCCTGGCTCTCCCAGCCGTGCACGATCGGGCGATAGAGCGTGCTCCGCACTCCGTCGCGTTCACGAATGCGGTCGTGGGCGAAATCCTGCATGCGGCCGACGCCCGCGGAGGCATGGCCGGCGCGGCATTGTTCCGGTGTGGATTTCACGATTCGAGCGTGCGCCCGAAAACCCCGGTCCCGGACGCGAATCAGAAGTTGTAGCCAAGTCCGACAGTGTACGAAAAGTCACTATCGAGGAGCGCATTCTCTGCGTCATTCGAGCCGCTGAAGAACCATTGGTATTCAATGCGACCGAGGGCGTAGGTGTCTTCCAGAAGGTAGTACTTCAAGCCCCCATCCAGTCCGGCGAACCCGCTGTTGTTGACCCGTCGCCGTAGACTGCGCCCAGGCTCCCGCCAGCGAAGGGACGCATCCGGCCGTCTGTGTCTTGAAGGTTGAGATAGCCTCGAGTGGCTCCGCTCCAGAAGTCATTGGTCAGGAAGTCGCCCTCGAGGTCGGCGTAGTGGATGCTCTGGCGGACGCCGAGGACCAAGTGACCACGCAGATACCAGCCTATATCACCCGTGATGCCGAGGTTGGTGTTGTCGAACCTCCGGTCACTGATGCCACTTCCGGAAAGCGAGAATTCGCGGTCGCCTATGGAGGGCCCAAAGTTGGCGGCCGATCCTTGTTGAGCCTGGACGGAAAGGGTGAACGGTCCAGCCAGGCAGAGCATGACTGCGGCTACCTTTTTCATCATTACCTGCCTCCTGAAACGTTACCCGCCGCGTTGGCATGGGGCAGAGCCTTTGGAGTGCGACCGCGACCGGTAGGGCCCGCTTTGCATCCGAAACGGCAGATTGCGGTCGCAACCGAGAGGGCATCTGTACGTTGCCGCACATTCGCCCCCGGGCGCGTTGGGTTTCAGTTAACGGGAGACAGAAAAAATACGAGAGATCAATGGCGTAACGATGATTTCGATACGTCATATAAGGTGTTGAAATGGATCTTCAGCGAGACGCTGATTGAAGCGCGTTTGCGTGTTCTCGCGGTGTCGCCCATGTCGTCCGAGACAAGGGCGCGCTGTGCATTGGGTAGTGAACGAAAGGCGCCTGATCGGGGACGCACAAAAGTCTCTGTCAACCTGCTCTTCGAGCAGTGATGAAGCGACTTTGCGGCCCGATTGGATGGTGGCAGGGGGGGCGGCTGCCCCCTGATCGTGGTGTGCCTCGGGGCAGGGCAGCAGGCGTTCTTTCGAATGGCCCCTACCCCGGGCAAGAAGGCTCAGAAGTTGTAGCCGAGGCCTACGGTGTAGGCGAACGCACCATCGCGGAAGGCATCTTCTGCATCGCTGGAGCGGCTGAAGAACCACTGGTATTCGACGCGGCCCAGGACGTAGGTGTTCTCCAGGACGTAATACTTCAGGCCGCCTTCCAGGCCGGCGAACGCACTGTCCTTGACGCCGTCGCCGTAGATGAAGCCCAGGCTGCCCCCACCAAAGGGACGCAGACGGCCGTCCGTCGTCTGGAAGTTGAGGTAGCCGCGCGTGGCGCCATTCCAGAAGTCATTGGTGATGTTCTCGCCCTCGATGTCGGCGTAGTTGATGCTCTGGCGGACCCCGAGGATCAAATGATCGCGGAGATACCAGCCCATATCGCCCGAGACGCCAAAGTTGGTGCTGTCGAACTTGCGGTCACTGCTGCCGCTTCCGGAAAGCGAGAACTCGCGGTCGCCCATGGAGGGCCCGAAGTTTGCCGTTGATCCGGCTTGCTGGGCCTGGACGGCGAGGGGGAGTGTTCCGGCCAGACAGAGCGTGAGCGCGATTAGCTTCTTGGTCATTACGTTTCTCCTGATTGGTCCCCATCCGGGGCGGGATGGGGTGGTTGTCTCGGTGGGTTCTGGGCGTCCCCGGGAGGCTCCGGGTCGATACTTGGGGTCAGATTACGTTTCCAGCGATGGGGTATCTGTACGTTGGCGCACACAGATAGCCGGTCGCGCTGTGTCCTGGTTCGCGAAAATCAACAGACCCCTCGATTCCCCGGAACCGTGGGTCCAAGTAGTGCTTTTCAGGAAGGGAAGAAGCCTCGATGGGAAGAACGAGGATGGACGCTGCGCGTGAAGTTCGGGCGGGTTTGTGCGATCCCGCACAGACGGGCACGGGTGGGCTCCGCAGGGTTCTGGATCGGGCGGCAATCAGGCCGGCCAGCCATTCGGAGGAGTGCGAGATGAACTGGAATATCGCGAAAGATCACTGGAAGCAGTTCAAGGGCAAGGTCAAGGCGCGTTGGGACAGGCTGACCGACGATGAACTGGAAACCGTGGCGGGGGAACGCGACGAGTTGGTGGGCTGTATCCAGGAGCGGTATGGCGTGAGCCGGGCCGCGGCCGAAGGGCAGCTCGTAGAGTTCGAGAGGAAGGTGAGTCGGGTACACCACTGAACCGCCAGCCGTGGGTGGGGGCTGGCCCGCCTGGGCTCGTTTTCAGGGTTTGGTGGTTGGCGTTTGGACCTTGCTGGCCGGGAACTGACTATGTAGTTGGGGGGCGCACTGTGTTTGCGTAGGCGCGGAGCGTCATGTCACCCGGGCGCGAGATGACCACTGTCTCCGTAGCGAGTCGGTGGCCCCGAGGGGTGAGGACCCCCTCGAGGCAAGGATGACCAACGCGTTAGTCGCGTTCGTATTCCGGCATTTCCTGCAGCGTGTCTTCATTCATGTCGATGTAAAGCTTGACCTCTCCGTCTTCGGACGTGCGCTCGATACGGTCCCAGGCGATTGCCACGTCCTTTCCGCCGAGGCCGAGAACGCCGCTGCCCGTGCCGATCACGACCGCGACGATACGGCCGTCCCGATCGACGACCAGATCATGGACCTCCCCGATCTCGTCGTGGCTTTCGCGGCTATGGATCTTCTGGTCCATCAGATCCGAGACGTGCAGCCCCTGGTCCGGCATGCGCTGGATATGGGGGGCATCGTCGCGGGCACCCGCACGTGATTGTTCCATGGCGTCGCGGTCGTGGCCTTCGGCGCCGCGTTCTTCCATCATCTCGTGGTCGTCCGAGTCCTTCTCGTGTTCGCCGGCCATCGCGCCGGTCATGACGCCGCCCAGGCCAAAGACGAAGATGGGGACCGTGGCCGCCGCGAGTTTGAGTGAGGCAAGTGTTTTCATGGTGTCGCTCCTTGATGGTCCGGCATTCAATCCGGAAGTCGATGGCGCGTGCATCGCGCAGGCACTTCGACCCGGCGATGCGAACGCACCAACGATGTTGCGGAGCGCTGTCACCCACGTCTGTACGTTGCGGCACACACCTGGTTCGTAGCCAGGAAGTCTATCCAGCTGCGCTCGCATCGACTGGATGCACGGTGGATCGTGATGAGCCCCGAGGCAGCAAGCCATCGCGGTGAGTGTGCTGTGGTTCTCTGACCCCGTCCGCCGTCCTTATCCCCTCGGGACGGGGTGATAGGGCGTACTGCGTACTCGGTCGTGTTCATGCATGCGGTAATCGACGAAGGCGTCCTTGTCGTCAAAGTGCAGGAAGGGGTTGCCCGCATCCTCCTCCGCCAGTGTGGATTCCGTCTTTTCCGCGTAGTTGTGGCCCGGGTGGATGCAGGTATGGGCCGGAAGCCCCTCGCGCAGGCCGTTGAGGGTGTGAAACATCTGTTCCGGATCGCCGCCGGCCAGGTCGCAACGGCCGCAGCCGAAGACGAACAGGGTGTCGCCGGTGATCAGGTCGTCGCCCGCCGGCATGTGGAAGCAGGCGGAGCCGGGGGTGTGGCCGGGGGTATGCAGGAAGCGGATCTCGGTGTCGCCCAGACGCATCTCGTCGCCACCGTGGTGCAGTTCCGGACGTTCCAGCTCCTTGCCCCAGAACTCGGCCTCGGGCTTGAGCAGGTGCAGTCGTGCATTTGGATACTGTTCAAGGATTGCCTCGACCCCGTTGATGTGGTCGTGGTGGCTGTGCGTCAGCAGGATGTCGGAGATGTCGACTTCGTTTTCGCGGGCCTGACGGATGATCGCCTCCGGATCCCAGGCTGGATCGACCACCGCACCACGATGGCTGGCGCGATCCTCGATCAGATAGACGAAGTTCTCCATCGGGCCGAGTTCCTGGCGGTGGATGCGATAGGGCAGTTGGGTACGGTCCATCGAGGTCTCCGGGAGTTATTCGTGGTTTGGTAGGGTCTATCCGTTTCCTATCCTGTGCCGAGAAGGGGAGTGATGCCAATTTCCGAAGGTTCGCCAGTTGATTCCGAGGTTCTGGATGCCGAGACCGACTGGGAGGCCCGCTATCAGGCGGGTTCGACCCGTTGGGATCGAGGCGCGCCCAGCCCTTCGCTGGAGCGGTGGTTGGAGGTCACCGCGCTGGGACCCGGTTCGCGGATTGTGGTGCCCGGTTGCGGTTTTGGGCACGAGGTGCCGGCTTTGGCCTCGCGGGGTTTCCGTGTGATCGGGCTGGATGTGGCGCCAACGCCGGTAGGGCACTTGCGCCGCGAACTGGCGCAGGCCGGGCTGGAGGCGGAGGTGGTGCAGGCGGACATGCTCGCCTGGCAACCAGAGGGGCCAGTGGACGGCATCTACGAGCAGACGTCTCTTTGTGCCCTGCCGCCCGAGCAGTGGTCGGCCTACGAGGCGAAGCTGCATGGCTGGCTGCGTGAAGGCGGTGAACTGTTTGCGTGTTTCATGCAGACCGGTCGCGAGGGCGGGCCGCCCTACCATTGCGCAGTGCCAACGATGCGTCAGCTGTTTTCCTGCCGATCGTTGGGATTGGCAGGACGAGGTGGGCCGGACCGACCATACCAATGGCAAGCACGAACAGCTGTATCGCTTGATCCGGCGTTGAGGCGCTGCTGTGGATCGTGTCGGGCGGGCCTGTGCGGGGCCCGTGCGGCGATCGGGAATCTCCCGCGTCCAGGCGTGGTAGATGCGGTGAAGTGCATGCGCATGATCTAGATTCGCACTAGGGAGGGCCGCAAGGGCTTTCGGCCGGCGGGCTCTCCCGTCCACCCGAATCAGGAGTGCGCGATGAAAGTCTGGATGCTCGTGTTGTTGTTATTGCTGCTGCCGCTTCCGCTGACTGCGTCCGAATCGACGGAGGGGGACGAGGCGCTGGATCCTGAAACGTTGCAGCAGATGGTTCGGCAGAGTGCCGAGGTTTTCAAGATCGAAGATGGTGTCAGCATCGACGAGGCCATCGAGTCGATGAAATTGCGGGCCAATCTGCGCAATTTCCAGGAGGTCGCCGATTTGCCGCTGTCGGATCAGGTGCAGGCAATGGGCGGCGAGGGCAATTACATGCGTATTCTCGCCTTCTGTGATGCCCTGATCGCCAACCAGATGGTGAAGCACGACATCATCTATGCGAGCTTTCTGCCCTGTCGTATCGCAGTGGTGGAGGATGACGAGGGGCAGGGCTGGATCGTCACCACCAACATGGACATGATGCTGCATGCGACGGATCTCCCCGAGGATCTCGAGGTCGTGGCGCGCGAGGTGCGCGACACGATCTACAGCATCGTCGAGGCGGGGCGCACCGGAGATTTCTGAACGTCCAAATGAAACGCCCGCGGCTCCTTTCGGAGGCCGCGGGCGTTGTCTGGTACGCGCCTTTGAGTCGCCGCGCTTAGCCGTTGGCGGCCTTGCGCTTGATCATCAGCGTGCCGTCCGCGCGCGAGCCGGTGTTCTTGGGCCCGCTGGTACCCTTGCGCACGGGGCGTTTGCCGGGTGCGGCGGCATAGGCCGGGCGCTTGCCGTTGCCCGGGGCCGGGCCGCGCTTGGCCGGTGTGGGCTTGCTGGTCGGCTTGGCCCTGCCGCTGGTCTCCGGCTTGTCACTGCGCGGCTTGGCGGTCTTGCGCGGCGCAGGCTTGCGTGCGTCGTCCTGGTTCGCGGCCTGGCCCGGGCGCGGGGCCTGAAGGGTCAGTTCCAGCTTGCGGTTGGCAATATGGATGTTGCCCAGGCGACGAATCGCGGCTTCGTCCAGCGACGCCGGAAGATCCACATGGCTGTGGTCGTCACGCAGGCCAATGCGGCCGATGTCGCGGCCGTTCAGGCCGCCCTCGTTGGCCAGCGCGCCAACGATGGCACCCGGCGCCACGCCGTTGTTGCGGCCGACCGGCATGTAGTAGCGCACCATGTCGGCTTCCGGCTCGCGATCCTTGCCGCGCGACGGACGCTCGCCCCGGGGCTTGCTGTCCCGGCGGTTGTCGCCGCGCTCGGAATAGGGGGCACGGGCGGCCGCCAGCAGCGGATCGGCGCCCTTGTTGGCGTTGGCATCCAGCGGGCTGCCCGCGGTGGCCAGTGCGACCAGGGCGGTGGCGAGTTCGCGCTCGGATACGCCACTGTCGGTCAGCAGGCGCTCGACCAGGGCTTCGTGTCCGGAGTTCTGCTCGCTGCCCAGGAGGGCCTGAACGCGCTCGGCGAAGCGCGTCTCGCGGCGGGCCTGTACGGCCTGGCGGTCGGGCACCGGCTGTTCGCGCACCGGCTTGCCGGTGAGGCGTTCGATGTCTTTCAGCATGCGGCGCTTGCGCGGTTCCAGGAACAGGATGGCGCGGCCCTTGCGGCCAGCGCGACCGGTACGGCCGATGCGGTGGACGTAGACCTCGGCATCGCCGGGGGCGTCGAAGTTGAAGACGTGGCTGATGCGCGGCACATCGATGCCGCGGGCGGCGACGTCGGTGGCGACGATGACATCCAGGCGGCCGTCGCGCAGGTCACTGACCACACGCTCGCGTTCGCCTTGTTCCATGTCGCCGTTCAGCGCGGACGCGGCGATGCCAGCCTGGCCGAGTGAATCGGCGATCTCGACCGTAGAAGCCTTGGTGCGGGCAAAGACGACCGCGCCGTCCAGGTCTTCCTCGGTCTCCATCAGACGGGTCAGGGCCTCCACCTTGTGGCGGGCATCAACCAGGCAATAGCTCTGGTCGATGTCGGTGCCGGCCTCGTTGCCGGCGCCGATGCGGATCTCTTCCGGTTCGCGCATGTGGCGGTGCGCGATACGACGGATGGGCGCCGGCATGGTGGCGGAGAACAGGGTGGTCTGGCGCGCTTCGGGGGTCTGTTCCAGGATCCACTCGATCTCTTCGACAAAGCCCATGCGCAGCATTTCGTCGGCTTCGTCCAGCACCACGACGCGCAGGGCGTCCAGGTTCAGGGTGCCGCGCTTGATGTGGTCGACCACGCGGCCGGGCGTGCCGACCACGATCTGCGGGCCCTTGCGCAGGGCGCGCAGCTGTTCGCCCATCGGCTGGCCGCCGTAGACGGGCAGCACATCGATGCCGGAGAACTCGCGGGCGAACTCAGTCAGGGCGCCGGCGACCTGGTTGGCCAGCTCGCGCGTCGGGGCCAGCACCAGTGCCTGGGGCGCGCGCTTGCCGGCGTCCATCAGGTCAATCAGCGGCAGGCCGAAGGCGCCGGTCTTGCCGGTGCCGGTCTGGGCTTCGCCCAGAACATCGCGGCCTTCCAGCAGCGCGGGGATGCAGGCGGCCTGGACCGGGGTCGGGGTCGTGAAGCCCATGTTCGACAGGGCATGAACCAGCGACTCGGAAAGCCCGAGCTGGGAGAAGGAGGGGGAATCAGACATTGAGGGTACTCACACAGGCCGGAAACGAAGGCCCGGCGAAAATCGGATGGCAACTGCCAACCCCGCATCATACACGAATCAAAGGTGCAGCGAGCGAAAGCGTCGGATATCTTCCTGGGAGATGCGGCCTGACGCCCGAAATGCCGCAACGGGGGGTGCCTGTCCTGGACTGGGGCGGAATCGTTGGGCAGGGCTGTTCGTTGTCCCACCGCAGCTGTCGGGATATAGTTCGTCCAAGGATTTTTGCTGGATACGGTATGTCGCTTAACCCTACGGACCTGTTTAACTTGCTGGCCGACGAGACACGGCTTCGCTCGCTCTTGCTGATGCAGGCGGAAGGGGAGCTGTGTGTCTGCGAGCTGACCCACGCTCTGGAGATGTCCCAGCCGAAGGTATCGCGTCACCTGGCCGCTCTGCGCCATTATCAGGTGGTGCGGACCCGGCGCGAGAGCAACTGGATCTATTATCGGCTCTCGCCGGAGCTTCCTGAATGGGCCGCGGAGATCCTGAAGACTGCGGATCGTGCTGCCTCCCGAACGGAGCCGTATACCACGGATCGCGGGCGACTCAACACCGCGCCCAGTCGTGCGGAGTGCCTGGATTCGGCCTGAGGGCCGTCGTACGCAGAGAGCTGCAATAACATCCAAACGGCCGGACCACCCTACTTGGTGGTCCGGCCGTTTCTGTTTGGATGCGAAGCCTCGTGGGTGCCCGCTCAGTGAGGCTCGCGGTGGACGCAGGCGAGGATCGCCGTCGCGATGTCGTTGGCTTCGATGCCCGGGGCGTCGAGACCAATCTCCTGCATGCAGGCGGCCGTGGCGCTTCGCAGGGCTTCTTCTTCCAGTGGCTGGCCGTGCAGGGCGTCGGCGATGCGATCCATGCCGTCTTCCGGGAAGACCGTGAAATCGCCGGAGAGCAGAAGGTCGGCGATGTGGTCGTCCTTTTCCATCAGCTGGGCCCGGATCAGCCCGCCGGGGGCCTTGTGGGCGCCTTCGGTCAGGTGGGTTCCGGCGGCGATCTTGACGCCCATCTCGACGAATTTCCGGCCCTTGCGGTAGGTCCATTCGGGGTCGGTCAGCTCGGCCATCTGTTCCTCGATGGCGGCGGTTTCCTCGGCGGTGGGTTCGCTCATCTCGACCTCGACGGCGAGGTCGCTGGCCACGCGTTTCAGGAAGGCATCACGCACGGTCTCGCGGGCAGGCATTTCGCCGAGTTCGCGTGACAACGTGGTGATGTAGTCCTCCATGCCGGCGCGCAGCTTGTCGCGGAATTTCTCCGACGGGACCTTGAGGCAGCGCGCCATGGTGGCGGTGTCGAAGTCGAACATGAAGCTGCCGACCATCACGGTGGCATTGCCGATACTGGCGGCACCGGTACCACCGATCTTGCGTCCGTCCACGTGGATGTCATTCACCGGGCGGAAGGTCGCGTTCACGCCCAGGTCCTGGTAGGTGTTGATCACCGGGTCGATGAACTTCTTGTAGATGTCGGAGACGATCCGCGGCGCCTTGGACGACGGATAGATGAAGTGGAAGAACATCTGGTTGTGGTCCAGATACACCGCACCGCCACCGACGTGACGGCGGATGATCGGCAGGTTCTGTTCCTTGCAGAAGTCTTCGTCGGCCTCCAGGGCGATCTCCTGATGCAACCCGACGCAGACATACGGGTCGTCGGGGTTGACCAGGGTGAGCACCGGATCGTCGTCCTTGCCCATGGCCTCGGCGATGCCGTGGTAGACCGCCTGGGAACGAACGGCGGGCTGCTGGCCGAAATCGATTACGCGTAAACGCATGGTGTTGTCCTTGTCTTGTCTTGGGGGCGATGTCTGCGGCCGGTCTAGAACTCGGCGTTCCAGGTGAGCCCGAAGCTGCGGCCGGGGGCCCAGATATCCTGTACGCCATTGGCCGGGTCCAGGCGTGCCTCGGTCATTTCGTTGACGTGCTCGCGGTAGGTCTTGTTAGCGATGTTGGTCACGCTAAAGGTGATCTCGTTGGAACGAAAGCCGGCGCTGGGCCCGAAGCGGTAGCCGACCGCGAGATCCGCGGTGGCGAAACCGGAAGTGTTGCGCTCGGTACCGTCCGGGAAATTCTCATTGGCGGTGAACTGGTCCGCGGTGCGGCTCTGACTGGCGACTGCCCGGATGCGGGCATCCCATTGCCAACCTTGCGCGACGGAGTGATTAAGTCCGAGGCTGGCCTCCGGCGGCGGCATCTGGGTCAGCGGCTCGTCAAAGCGGCGGTCGCGGTTCTCGCCTCGGATCCACGTGCCACTCGCATAGCCGGTGATCGCGTCGGTGAACGCGTGTTCCACCAGGGCCTCGATGCCGTGGATGCGGGCCTCGTCCAGATTGATGGTGTCCTTCTCTTCGCTGCTGATCGTTACGCCACCGATGTAATTGCGGATGCGGCTTTCATAGGCGGATACGGTGTAGGAGGTCGCGCCGATTTGGCCGCGTGCACCCACTTCGAACGTGCGGTTCCGTTCCGGATCCAGCTGCGGGTCGCTGTTCCATGTGTACCCATCGCTGTAGGGATAGGTCAGGTAGCGTTCCAGCAGGCTCGCGGAGCGATAGCCCTCGGACAGACTGAAGTACGGGTTGAAGGCGTCATCAAGGTGCCAGGTGAGCCCGGCCGACCAGCTCAGGTTCCGATCGGTCTTGTCCAGAGGGGCGGTGACCCCCATGGCGGAGTCGGCGCTGCCCCGTACCTCGTCATAGCGAGCGCCCACATTGACGGTGGCCCAGTCGAGGTAGGTCTCGTGCTGTACGAAGACGCCGGCAGACTCGATCTTCCCGTTTTCGACCAGCGGCATCCGGTTCACCGGTTCATAGTCCGGTGGGAAGCCCACGTAGGACACCGGGCTGGCGCGCAGGCGCCAGGCCTCGGCCCCGACCAGCAGGATCTGGTCATCGGTGGGGACCAGTTCGGTCTGCACGCGGAGGCCGTCCGTGGTGAAGTCGGTATCGGACGTCCGGTAGTCCTTTTGCAGGCGTTCGCTCCAGTCGTAATTCCCGCGGGAGAGCTCCTGCCGATAGATCGACGCCTCCACCCGTGGCGCCCAGGCACCGTTCAACTCGCCTTCATAGCTCAACTCGACGAGGTCGCGGGTCTGGCGCGGGGTGTAGTGCGTGTTCAGCCCTTCCGGTCGCTGCCCGTCGTTCGGTGTAAAGGTGCGCGAGGCCAGGTACCAGACGTCCTTGCGTTCGTCGCGCTGGGCGCGGAACTGGAGCTCGTGGCCCGGCGCGAGCTTGCCGCGGTAGCGCAGGTGGTAGGCGTTCTGTTCGGTGCCGGAGTCGCGCAGACGGTCGCCGTCGCCGTTCTTGTAGTCGTCGGTGTTCA